>Ga0302296_1000020_pt1 | contig 134228 bp, 107 predicted proteins | sample III_Fen_N3_1_FD_194546 | JGI IMG/M metagenome (GOLD analysis project Ga0302296, IMG submission 194546) | Peat permafrost microbial communities from Stordalen Mire near Abisko, Sweden - III_Fen_N3_1 | ecosystem: Environmental > Terrestrial > Soil > Wetlands > Permafrost | place: Sweden: Abisko... | reverse complement strand
ATAAGATGGCTTAGATGCAAGCCTTTTTGATTCTTTTACCATAAATATATGCACTTACTAATGCAAATATTATGATTATTCCCTTATATAGCAAGGGATAGAAAGTTTTTCAGTAGACCCTAATTACAACTTTTGTTCTGATAATTGTAAATTATGTATTGATAACTGTCCATCAAAAGCACTTGGAGGTACTTCTGTTATACAGAAAAACTGCAGACTTAATTCCGAAGGGACAACTAAAAAGGGAGTCCCAATAACGATATGTTATAATTGTCGAAAGATTTGCCCTTTTCACACGGGATGGAAAATAGATAAAAAGTAATTAAAAAGCCACTTTAAGAATAATCCTAAAGCGGCTTTTTAGCTTGTTAATACCGTTACTCCTTTGTTATTCTAACAGTTTGATGTGTTCCATCATAATTAGTTATTTCAACGAAATAAAAAGCCTTTGATAGTGCCGAAACCGATAATTGTAATGAGCTTTCATTTACATCAATTCGTTGTTGCATTACACCAAGAATATTGATTATGGTAACAGTTACCATCGTTTTGCTTGATTCAACATGTAAGATATCAGAACATGGGATTGGGTAAACATTGAGAACCTTATTTGAAACTTCAGCAACAGCAGTTGTAATTTTTGCATTTTCAAAAGTCGTTATTGCAGCTATTAAAAATGTCAATTGAGCATCAACTTCAGCTTGAGTTGAGCTAGGTGAATCAATAACATATTGCGCTATTTGATTTGCATAAGCAAGGTCATTCCAAGCAGATTGAGGATAATCACCATTTGCAGAGCCAATATTTCCCGATTGTAACAGAAGTGTTGCACTAACTTCAGTAACTTTAGTTTGAAGTGTTGCCGTATTAACTCCCACAACAGAATTTTGGAAAGTAACTAAAGCTGTGCTTAGACTTGTAACTGCAACATCTACTTGTGCTTGTGTTGCTAATGTATTATTTTTCACAGTACTAGCAGCATCAATAGCAGTTTGTAATGTCACTTTTGCAGGAGAAGGATATTGACCAGTAGCAGTTCCTTCAACAGCCAGATTATAATAATATTGTGTTGTAGTTATTGCTGTAGAAAGTACTGTTTTATTAACTCCAATTACTGAATTTTGGAATGATACTAAAGCATTGCTTAAATCAGAAAGTGCAATATTTACTTGCGCTTGTGTTGCGGATGTATTTGAATTTATTACAGATGCAGCATTTATTGCAGTTTGTAATGTTGCTTTTGATCCAACAGGATATTGGCCATCTGCAGCTCCTTCTGTTGCCGAAGATAATTGTGTTTGAGCTAGTGTTATTTCAACAATAAGTGCTGTTTTATTTACACCTATTTTAGCGTTTTGGAATACTGCAATTGCTGTTGCTAATGTCGTTAAAGCAGTATTAACTTGTGCTTGTGTTGCTGATGTATTCGAATTTACCGCTGATGCAGCAGTAATTGCCGAGTATAATGTTGCCTTTGAACCAACAGGATATTGACCATCAGATGCTCCTTCTGTAGATGTTGCATATAGTAATTGTGCCGTAGATATTGTAGTAACTAACGTCGATTTATCGACACTTACTGCTTTAGCTTGGAATGCGGTAACTGCTGCATTTAAGGTTGAAACGGCAGCATCAACTTGGGCCTGAGTTACTGTTGACGTTGTATTTACTAATGTAGCAGCGAGTATCGCTTGATTAAAATCTGATTTTGCTGGTGCAGGGTATTGACCAGTAGCAGAACCTTCGACTGCTGTATTGTAAATTGTTACTGCATTCGAAAGTGCTGTAACTAAAGCCGTTTTACTTACACCAATAACAGAATTTTGAAATGTCGTCAATGCTGTATTTAAAGTAATAATTGCAGCATCTACTTGTGCTTGAGTTGCAGTAGTACTAGTATTTACAGCAGTTGCAGCAGTTATTGCGGTCAATAATATTGCTTTCGAACCTGTTGGATATTGACCAGTGATGGTTCCTTCTGTTGATCCACTATAAGCTGTATTTGACGCCGCAATTTTTGATAAAAGAGCCGTTTTATCTACAGTTGTAATCGTTGGTAATGTTACTATTTTGCCCATTACAGAAACTTCGTCTATTCCAAATGAATAATTTCTTGCAGAACCATCCTTAACTTGCCATTGTATTTTGGTAATTTTCGATGGATCCCATGTTTTTATTTCTGTTGGCGCAGAGCTAGCCATCCAACTAGGTTGACCAAAATTGACATCGGAAAATTTAACTTCAACTAAAGTCCAATTTGTATGTTGAGGAACAGCATAACTATAGTCATATCCCTTATTAGCAGTTACAGTCGACAACATTACACTAAAATTAACAGCTTCTCCTTTATGCCAAAATGAGAATCCAGTTGCTCCTGTCAAATCATAGACTGCTTCTGGATCTTTAAATGTAAAGCCTATTCCAGCTGACTCATAATCGGGAGATGCAGGTTTTGCTAAGTATCCCGTTGCAATTGCTGCACTATCGGTGCCATTTGCACCCCCTAAAGTCATTATAAATGGAGTTGTCGTGCTTGAAACAGGACTTATTGTCGTTGTTTTATCAGCATACGAATACCAAGGTGTTAATAATTTCGTCAGATTACCATCTTCGCAATCGGCAATTAATGTATTTCCAGCAGACATTACATTCGTAACTGATTGTGCAGTGAATGCTGGTAAAGCTATTGGAGTTGATGCCGTACTTTTTATTGTTCCTGGCGTATAATCAATTGTGATTGAGTTACCCGCAGCAATTTTACCCAAAGCAATCGACAAAATAGCTGCTGATGTTCCATTTGCTGTTATAGCTGTTATAGCACCCGCAACCGCAGTACCACCTATTTTAAGCGTAAATTGAGAATAGTCAGCAGCTGCAAATGTAATTGGAATTGAAAAATTTACGGTTATTGTTGTTCCGGTTACATCAGTAGTCGCATTTGTAACGGTTGGGGCAATAGCAGTTCCACTTCCTGGTTTCCAAAAATTTCCAGTCATTTGAAAAAGAGTAAGACATCGTAATGTTCTTTCAAAATAACTTTCATAATTTCCTATTCCAACAATATTAGTATAGGCTGTATTTAAAGCCGTTTGATAGGTCGTTACTGTAGTTCCCATAAACGCTAAGCCAATCATAGCAAATGTTCCGTTTTTATACGTTGTTGTTTGTAATGCTCCGGCTAAAGTACATGGACCACGCAAATTGCCTGCACTATTATTCGCCCAACTCGACATTTTTGTGCAAATATCTGAACCGGTTGATGCTGTTGAAGTTCCATTCCACAAAACATCGGTAGCCATTCTCCATGGATTTCTAATTGCATCGAAACCAAATTCTAGATTACCATTACATGTATTTGGGATTGCATTATTGTCAGCCCAGTTCGACACTAAACCGGTTGTAATATTTCTATTGGTAAGTAAAAAACTATTAGCAGTACTTGCTGCAGTATTCCAAAAAGTTGCTTGTGAAGTTTCAACCTTAGCAAATTCTCTGTAATATGCTGGGGCAAAATAACTAGGATTTCGACAAGTACTTCCTGTTCCCCATCCATCACCATTTAATGTTTGGTAATTATAAAATTCATATAATCTAATTGCAGAAATAAGTGTTAAAGCTTCGTTTTTGTATGTGTATGGACTTGTTGCAGATGCCCATTGCTCTGCAGCAATAATTAATGCCATAGCTGCATCTTCATCAGCATCAGTTGCACCATTTGCACTATTCGCATCAAACAGCCCTGAACATCCATTAATATGCCAATTCATTAACCCTTTAGTATTTTCATTTGCTTTATAATATTGCCATAAAGCATCAAACGTTGGTTTATCACCAGCATATGCTGATAATAACATACCATAACCTATTCCTTCAGAAACAGTTTGTGCTGTTGGATTAAACATTACTCTACTTCCCGTTGTACATGCAACAACAAAGGAAGATTTCCATGCATTATAAACTGTAGCAGCGTCCGACGATTTACCATAAGTTCCAGTAGTTGGTAAATTTGTTGGCATAATACCATAAGAATAAATGGTTCGTGAACCGAAAGGAGACGATGGACTACTGGAATTAATTTGAGCATACCCAATCAACGACATCAATCCAACAACAATTAGAAGTAAGCTTTTTTTCATTATGATATTATTTATTTGGTTAATTTTTCGAGTTATACTTTATGATGACAATTATGTTTGCAAATACACTATAGTAAAACAAGCAAACTTTCACTATTTGTATCGTTTATTTTAAATAAGTCAACAATGATCTTTCTATAACAAATCTAAAATAAAGTATTACAAATGTAATGAGTGAAATCACACAAAAAAACCACTATAAGAATAAACTTGTAGTGGCTTTTGATGCAAATTAGTATACTTATTTTACAAATGTTTTTGCCTTTTCTAAAATTTGAGCTTGAGTATAATCTGTAAATACTTTTGACAAACGTTTGTGTTCACGTTTTTCCCAAATTTTACTATGGTAAGCATAGCTAATCATCATAGGAACAACGGTTGTAGCTTCAGCATACACCATTTGTTCGAAAGCTGTATTTACTTTTCCCCACGACGATGCTTCTTTCAATGTTGATGAAGAACAAGCGCCATCGCGAACATCAGCAACAGTAATTTGAACGGCATATTTGTGCATTGGTAATTCAACGCCAAGAACTTCGGCACAAACAACGGTGTCTTGAACAAAGTTTTTAGGTACACCACCACCAATCATAAATAATCCGCTTTCACCGCAAAACATTTTTAATAATGTAAGTTCGCGGAAATCTTTAACCGAGTCGATTGATACATGCGATTCTGGATTTTCCCATTGATGTTTAACTAATCCAAAACCAGCAGAACTATCGCTAAATGCTGGACAGAAAATTGGCACATCAAATTCGTAAGCCAACTGAGTAAGTGATTCTTTTTTCTTGCCTTTTGCTTGAAGATATTTTCCCATTTCGCGAATAAACTCACGAGATGAATAAGTTCCATGTTTCAATGAATCAGCAATTTCTTTAATTGCATGATCACAAACTTGTAAATCTTCTTCGCTGATAAATGTATCATAAATACGGTCGATGTACATATCACGTAAATCGTTATCGTCGATATCTTGACGACCGATATAATGTTTAAAGCCCATACCTTCGAAAAAGTCCATATCAACAATCGATGCTCCGGTTGAAACAATACAATCGACCATTTTATATTTAATCATGTCGGCATATATTTTCATACATCCACCGGCACTGGTACTACCAGCAAGAACAAGTACACTTAAGGTATCTTTTTCGCTCAATGTGCGCATTAAAATATCAGTTGCAACTGCAGTGTCTCTCGACGAGAATGACATCTTGCGCATTGCATTGATTAAAGTTGTTGAATCGAACGTTGTGATGTCGATGTGCTGAATTTCTTCTTTTAAAAGATCTTGCTTTTTCATTTTTATTTTTGATTAATATTATTCATTCGCTATGAACTTCTTGCAATTTTAATTCGCAAAAAATCGAGTGCAAATTTACGGTATATTTTAGATTATAGAAATGCTTTTTTTGAAAATTATCTTGCAAACCATTGCTTTGCATTCTCAACATCTTTGCCTATCTGTTCTACAAGCTTTTCGAGTGATGGGAATTTTAATTCATCACGTAATTTATGTTTGAAAAGGATTGAAATTGCTTTCCCATAAACATCCCGATTAAAATCGAATATAAAGGCTTCAACATTGGGGAATATTTGATTTTCGACTATGGTTGGGCGATTTCCGACATTTGCGACAGCCTTATATTTTACGTTTTCAATTTCAACTTCAACAACATAAATGCCATTTCCAGGAATGAGTTTTTGTGCAAAGGTGGGTTCAATATTAACGGTTGGATATCCAATAGTTCTCCCAATTTGATTTCCTTTAACTACCGTTCCTAAAATAGAATATTCGTAAGAGAGATAGCTTGATGCTAAAGCAATATCACCACTTTTTAAAGCAACCCGAATTTTTGAAGAACTAATATTTTCTTGGTCTATTTCGAATGCAGAAATTTGTTCGACCTCAAAGCCAAATTCTTTCCCAAATTCAACCATTTCGGCATAACCGCCGGCACCTTTAAACCCAAATCGATGATCGTAGCCAATAATAACCTTCTTGACACCAATCTGTTTTACCAATATATTTTCCACATATTGACGAGGTGAAAGCGATGAAAATTCGCGTGTAAACGGATACAAAATAAAATGATCGATCCCGATTTCATCGAGCAATATTGCTTTTTCTTCGTTGGAAGTTAAAAACTTTAACGAGCAATTTTCACCCTCAAACAACATCCGAGGATGTGGCCAAAAGCTCAAAACAACGCTTTCTCCATCAATGGTCTTTGCTTCATCTATTAGATGTTGCAATATAGACCGATGTCCACTATGCACACCATCGAACATGCCGATGGTGACAATGGGATTAAGAGCTATTAAGTTTGATATATCTGTGTGAATTTTCAATGTAACTGATTAATAATTTTCAGCATATTCTTGAAAATAACTTTGTGGATGATCGCAAGCTGGACATTTATCTGGAGCTTTTGTTCCTTCGCTTACGAAACCGCATTTCGTACATTGCCATTTCACCTTTTCATCTTTTTGAAATACTTTTCCACTTTCAACATTTGCCAAAAGTTTGCGATAGCGTTTTTCATGTTCTGCTTCCACTTTTGCAATCATTTTGAATGCAATAGCAACTTTATGAAATCCCTCTATTTCAGCTATTTCAGCAAACATTGGGTAAATGGTTTCCCACTCTTCTTGCTCGCCATTTGCTGCCGCTTTTAGATTTTCGGCTGTCGTTCCAATTTTTCCCGCAGGATAGGTTGCCGTGATTTCAACATCACCACCTTCTAAAAAGCGGAAAAATTTCTTTGCATGCGATTGTTCTTGAACGGCAGTTTCTTCAAAAAGTGATGCAATTTGAATAAAGCCTTCTTGTTTTGCAACTTTTGCAAAATATATGTAGCGATTTCTCGCTTGACTTTCGCCAGCAAATGCTTTTAAAAGATTTTTTTCTGTTTGTGTTCCTTTGATACTCATTTTTAAATATAATTAAGGTTTTATTTCCTTTGTGCAAACCATTCGTTGGCACGTTCCAAATCTAAAGGTGTGTCAATTGCAATTCCTTCTTCATCAGTCACGGCAACTTTTATTTTGTAACCATTCTCAATCCAACGAAGTTGTTCGAGCGATTCGGCTAATTCCAATGACGATTGTGACAATTTTGTAACGGCATTGAGCACTTCAACTTTAAATGCATAAATGCCAATATGTTTGTAAAAAATATGTGCCGACAACCAATCTTTTTGCTCTTTACTACGAATATGGGGTATGGTAGATCGTGAAAAAGTAATTGCTTCGCTATTTGTATTTAAAACAACCTTAGGACTATTGGCATTAAACAATGTTTCTTCGTTTTCGATTTTCTTTACCAACGTTGCTATTTGAGTTGTTTCATCAACAAAACAATCCATCAAAAGTTTTATTTGCGAAGGGCTGATAAATGGTTCGTCGCCTTGAATATTTATTGCCACATCAAAGTTTTTGCCTTGAGCAGAGATTTTTGCAACAGCTTCGGCAATTCTATCGGTACCACTTTGATGATTTGGTGATGTCATTATAACTTTGCCACCAAACGATTTAACAGCCGATTCAATTCTTTCATCATCGGTTGCCACATAGACATCGGCAAGGAGTTTCGATACTTGTTCGTAAACTCGCTCTATCATCATTTTACCACCAACCTCAACCAATGGTTTTCCAGGGAAACGAGTTGATGCATAACGAGCTGGTATTATTCCTACAAAGTTCATTTTATTTAATTTGTTTTACATTTTTTTCGCGTAAATCCTTTTTTGTTTTTGCGATTTTACCGTGTTTATAAATCACCTTTAAAACAAGTGGACCAGTAATATCAAATTCTTTACAAACACCTTCGCGTTGACCTTTTTTGTAATGGATAATGCTACGGCGTGGACCTTCTTTATAGAACTCTAACCACTTACCTTCAGGATGTTCGTTTACGTAAAATTCTTGACGTGTCATAATTTTTGAATCGTTAAAATATTGCCACAATCCGTCCTTTTTGCCGCGTTTATAATTGCCAATAATATTTTTATCAGCATTTGGGAAATAGGTAGCATACGAGCCATCTTCTTGACCTTCGTACATGTGCTTTTCCAATTGTTTAATGCCATTTTCATACCAATAAAATGCTCGTCCATGCATAAGCGCATCTTTATATTCTATTTCATATTTTTTGACACCAGTTAAGAACCACGATTCCCATAAACCATTCATCACACCCATTTTGAAATAGCCTTGCATTTCCAATTGGCCACTGTCGTACCATTGTTGCCAAAAGCCATTTTCTTTATCATCAACAAACAATCCTTCATGTTGTTTTTTACCATTTTCGAAAAGTGTTGTCCATTTCCCTGTTCGTTTATCAGCGTTGTAATCGCCTTCTTTCCAGATGGTTCCTTCGGCATACCACCAAATCCAATGGCCATCTTTTTGTCCAGCATGAAACGTTCCTTCGTTTCCTTTTTTGCCATCTTTACGCCAATATATCCACAAACCTTCTTGTTTATCATCTTTAAATGCGCCTTCCATATCAATTTTACTATCTTCGTTCCACCAATATGAGGCACCATTTTTCATATCATCGACATAGTTTACTTCGGCTTCTTTCATGCCCGATTTAAACCATTTTGTTTGAAGTCCGTTGCGCTTTCCTTTGGAATATTTAATCTGACTGCTTTTTTGTCCATTGTCGTACCAAAATGTCCATAATGAATCCTTTTGTCCAGCTTTTATCCAACCTTCCATTTGCTTGGTTCCGTTAGGATACCAATAAGAGTTTAAGCCATTATCATAATTGAGAAATTCACTTTTTGAACCTGAATCATAAAACATATTCCATTGCCCCACTCTGTCGCCCTTATTAAACGAACCTTTAGCTCTAACTATTCCATTTTCGTAGTAAAATTCCCACGAACCATCTTGAAAACCATTTTTATAAAAACCTTTTTCCTCAATTTTTCCTGATGACGAGAGTTCAAAGTACAGTCCAGTTCCATTGACAACCAATTGTTTCTTGTTTGAATCCCAGAAATTGAGCAACAATACGGTATCTTTCGATACATATTTCAACTCTTTTTGCTTTGTTGAATCTTCGTTTTGAGTAATCCAAATTCCCGTTTTATCGCCTTTTCGGTAATGTCCGTGTTCTTTTATATTGCCATTCGAATACCATTCGGTAAATGAACTATCTCGATTTCCATTATGGAAAAAACCTTCGTTTTTCTTTTTGCCATTTGCATAAAAATACGTTACTCGTCCTTCAACTTTGCCACGTTTGAATTGCGTTTCTTGTTCCAACACACCTTCTTTATTCCAATATTTCCATATTCCATATTCGAAACCATTTACCAAGCGACCTTTGCTACTAGTTTTACCCGTTTTCCAAGTATTAACAATAGTATCGCCTAAGTTTTGCGAAAAACCGTTTACTGTCAGTCCTAAAAGGAGGAAAAGTATTCCAAAAAGTTTCATCCGCATTTTCATAAATTCTTTCATCCGCACAATAGTTATTTCATCATTTTATTTAGAAACGGCGACATCAAAAGAATGACTCCGGCAGTTATCATCGAGGTAAGTGTTATAAAATTAAATAATTGCATCGATGGCAAATAGTTGTGTAAAATCGATTCGAGTGCACCAGCCAAATATTGAGCCATTGCAGAACTTGCAAACCAAACTCCCATCATTACTGACACAATACGCGTTGGTGCAAGCCTTGAAATCATTGACAATCCGATGGGCGATAAACATAATTCGCCAAAAGTGTGCAACAGATAAACCATCACAAGCCACATTGGACTAACCAAATTTCCATTTGCAGAATGACTGTTTGCTATACTCATTATCCAAAAACCAAGTCCAAGGAAAAGCATTCCCAACCCAAATTTCACTGGAATATTGGGTTCCTTTTTTCTTGTCGAAAGCCATGTCCACAATATTGTAAACACAAATGAAAAAACGATAATAAAAACGGGATTTATTGCCTGAAACCATGCTGAAGGTATTGTTCCTAAAAACGTAATTCGATTGGTATTCTGCTCTGCAAAAAGGTTCATCGTTCCACCTGCTTGCTCAAAACCAGCAAAGAAAAATATACTAAAAATGCATAAAACAATTATCACAAAAACTTTGCTCCATTCTGCTTTACCTTTTGTATTTTTCGTAATTATCGATATCAAGGCAACGGTACCAATTGTTGCCATTGTCCAAATTAAGTTTGATTTAAATGAGTCACTGATACTTGACCATCCTTTCAACACACCCAAAACAAGAAATGCTGTTCCAATAATATAACCTACAATTTCTATTCGATCACGAAGTGTCAGTTGCCAGCGTTTTGATGGTTCGTAAATTCTTTTCGGTGGTAATCCTGCGCCGTGAATATAACTACTTTGAAAGTAAAACCATGTAATCCCAACAAGCATACCAATAGCAGCAGAGAAAAAGCCCCAACCCCAACCATACATTTCGCCAAGAGTTCCGGCAATAATTGGGGAGAAAAATGCTCCAACATTAATTCCCATGTAGAAAAGGGTAAATGCTGAATCTTCGCGAGGATCATTTTCAGGATAAAGAATACCTACCATTGCCGAGATATTGGGCTTAAAAAAACCATTACCAGCAACTAATAAACCTAATCCCCACATCAACCAAAATGTACGCAGCTCTACTGAACCAAATTGGGAAATTGCCAAAGCGAACTGTCCAAATGCCATTAAAAAGCCACCAATGTAAATTGCTTTTCTTTGACCGAGTATTTTATCGGCAATGAATCCACCCAATAACGGTGTCAAATAAACCAGTGATGTAAAAATTCCATATATTTCAAGTGCATGATCTCGAGAAAATGAGAAGCCACCATGCAGTAATTCCGATGTCAAATACAGAACCAATAACGCTCGCATTCCATAGTAACTGAAGCGTTCCCACATTTCGGTAAAAAACAAAGTAGTAAGCCCCCGTGGATGTCCAAACATGTATTTCGTCTTTTTAAATTATGTCTTCAAAAATAGCGAATTTTATGGAAATTAAAGATTAAAAGATTGAAAGTCTCAGGTCAGAAATGTTAGTATAAATAGTAACGATTCAATTTATTAAAATCTTTGGCAATTTTTAAAGTCGCAATAGCCGTTGCTTGGAGTATTTTTGTTATTTTTATGCACAAATTCTTTTAATTATAATTCACTATGCCTCTGCCATTAATTCTATCGAAAGGAAGTTTATTCTTAAAAATATTGCCTCATATTGGGGCAACAATTGTTTCGCTCGAAAAAGGCGGAAGTGGAAATTTATTTAAGTCCGATTCATCATTATGGGACGATAAAAATATTCCAGAATTAAATGCTTTTTCTGATTTTAAGGAATATAACGGTCACACTATTTGGGTTGGTCCTCAAAAAGATTGGTGGATAAAACAAAATATCAATACCGATCGACGCGATTCAGCAGCACCTTGGCCACCAGATCCATATATGGCTTATGGCGATTACAGGTCATTACGAAAAGATCAAAATTGTATTTCGTTAGAAAGTCCAGAAAGTCCAATTTCGGGAATTCAAGTACGCAAAGATATTGCGATAAACGAAGACGAAAGCGTTTACTTAAACACCGCATTTACCAATATAATTGACAAACCAGTAAGTTGGGATATATGGTACAATACTCGTATTGATGGCTATTCAAAAGTATTTGTACCAGTAGCAACGGAAAAAGATGTCAGAGTCGTTCCGGTCTTAAGCAACATTTCGCAAAAAATGCCATACGAAATTAAAAACGGTTTCTTTTCCTATCAAGCCACAATTCCCGAAGCTCAATTTAAAGAAAGACGGTCTAAATCATACATTTATCCAAGTCGTCCTTGGATGGCAGCATTTATTGGGAATAGTCTACTAATTATACGGTTCGAACACCACGATCGCAAAGCAATTCATCCAGAGCAAGCACTGGTCGAAATATTTAACTTGACAGAATCAAATCCTAAAAAATCGTTACTCGAACTCGAATATCATTCTCCCTATAAAACAATAAAACCAGGAGAAATAATGGAAGCGTGGGAAGTTTGGAAAGTTTACGAAAACATTGATGCCCAATCGGATGATGCTAAAAGAGCATTTTTAAATGACTTAATTAAAAAAAACGAATTATAAAGAAAGTGCAACCGTAAGGTTTGCCAAAATGCCCCAATAAATAGTAAAAAACGAAATGAAAAAAATTGGAATATTAACGTCAGGTGGCGACTGCCCAGGTTTAAATGCTGCAATTCGTGGTGTTGCAAAAACAGCAATGTTGGAATATGGAATGGAAGTCATTGGCATCTCATCGGGATACAAAGGATTAATAAACAATGAATATATCACCATCGACGAAAATTCACTATCTGGAATATTAACTATGGGTGGTACAATTTTAGGAACATCACGAGAAAAACCATTTAAAAAAGATAAGAGTATATTCAAAGAAAATAATGATAAACCCAAAACCATTTATAATCATTACAAAGAATTGGGCTTAGACTGTCTTGTTTGTATTGGTGGAAATGGCACATTAAAAACAGCACATTTACTTTCAGAAACGGGAATGAATGTTATTGGTTTACCAAAAACCATCGACAACGATGTTTGGGGAACCGATCTTTCGTTTGGCTTCGATTCGGCAGTTTCAATCTGTACCGATGCTATCGACCGACTTCATACAACAGGCAACTCGCACAAACGAATAATGGTAATCGAAGTAATGGGACACAATGCAGGTTGGATTGCGCTTTACGCAGGAATAGCTGGCGGTGGCGACATTATTTTAGTTCCAGAAATCGAATATGATATTAAGAAAATTGCGAAAAACATCAAAGATCGCTACGCAAAAGGAAAAACATATTCAATAGTGGTGGTGGCTGAAGGAATTAGTCATCCAGAGAATAAATCAGCAGGACGCCATATTGCAAGCTTAATTGAAGAATATACCGGCATAGAAACACGAGAAACAATTCTCGGATACATACAACGTGGTGGTACCCCCACTCCAATGGACAGAGTTTTAGCAACAAGTTTTGGTGGTTATGCTGCTGAACTTATTGCAAATGAAAAGTATGGTCAAATGGTAACCATGCGCGACAATCAAATTACATCTGTTCCATTATCGGAAACAGCTGGACGTCTTAAAGTTATTACACCAGACAATCATTTAGTGAAACGTGCTAGAAATTTAGGCGTATGTTTTGGCGACAAATAATAAATCGTAGATTATGAGTAATTGCTTTTCACCCAAAGAAATAACATGGATTAGCTTTAATGAACGAGTTTTGCAGGAAGCTGAAAATCCTGAAAATCCTATTATTGAGCGATTGAAATTCTTGGGTATTTATTCGAGTAATCAAGATGAATTCTTTCGAGTTCGGGTTGCCGATTTAAAACGCTTTTCGAGACTCGGTGAACATGGTGTTGAAATATTAGGCGAAGACCCAAACTATATCTTGGAAAACATTCATTTTAAAATCAAAGCAAATCGTCCAAGAGTTGATAACGCTCTCTTTTCCATCAAGAAAAAACTTGAAGAAAACAATATCTTTATTATCAATGAAAACAGAATATTACCTGAACATCAAGACTTTTTAAAAGACTTTTTCCACAAAAAACTTCGTCCGTTTTTGATGCCGATATTGCTCGACGAGAAAGGGAAAATTCCTGATCTTAAAGACGATTTAGTCTATTTTGCTATTCGTTTTAAAAAGCACAGCGACGACGATAGCGCAAAATATCGTTATGTTGCTCTAAAAATCCCATCAAATAGAATGTCTCGATTTGTGGAATTACCATCAGTTGATGGCAAAAAATATATCATGTTTATCGACGATGTGATTCGTTTGAAACTGAAAACCATTTTCAAAATATTTGAACCCGACGAAATTGAAGCTTACGAATTTAAAATAACGAAAGATGCCGAACTTGATATTGACGACAATATTTCGTCGAGCTATGTTGAGAAAATTCACGAAAGTTTAAAGCTTCGTCAAAAAGGTCGTGCCGTTCGTTTTGTGTTCGATCAAGATATGCCGGCCGATATGCTCAGTTTTTTATTGAAAAAATTTAAACGGAGCGACGTTGTTCTTTCGGGTGGTAGATATTTCAATTACAAAGATTTTATTCGATTCCCTAACTTAGGTTTACCTGTCTATAAATCATTGCCAAGCATTCCAGTAAACCGTTTGGAAGACTGCAAAAGCATATTTACCGAAGTAGCAAAAAAAGACTTGATGCTTCATTTTCCATATCATAGTTTTGACTATTTCATCGACCTCCTTCGTGAGGCATCTATCGACCCAAAAGTTACCAGCATTAAGATTACCCTTTATAGAATAGGCAAACATTCGAGTGTTATTAATGCTTTAGTAAATGCTTTGCGAAATGGTAAAATAGTGATCGCCGTTTTTGAACTGCAAGCACGATTCGATGAAGAAGCAAACATATATTGGTCGCGCATTTTACAAGAAGAAGGAGCTCATGTGATTTATGGTGTTCCTGGACTTAAGGTACACTCAAAACTTTGTTTAATAACCCGAAAAGAACATCGCGACAAAGATCAATTTGCATGTATCAGTACCGGTAATTTTAACGAAGACACTGCTCAACTATACACCGATACAATGCTCATAACCCATGAACATAAAATTGTAAATGATGTTGCCAATATTTTTGATTTCTTGATTAAGAATTACAAGCATCCATCGATGTCAAGCATTTTGATTTCGCCCTTCGATTTTCGCAGTTCACTCACCCAACTCATCTCTACCGAAATCGAAAATGCAATTAAAGGGAAAGAAGCATGGATAAAATTAAAACTAAATAATCTTTGTGACCCCGAAATTATTGATTTACTATATACTGCAGGCAATGCAGGAGTGAAAATAAGACTTATTGTACGTGGAATGTTTTCTCTTTGGGCTGGCGAACCAGGATTGAGTGAGAATATTGAAGCTCGTGGATTAATTGACCATTTCTTAGAGCATTCGCGGATGTATAGTTTTTGCAATGGCGGCGATACAAAAGTATTCGTTGCATCGGCCGACTTAATGATTCGAAACCTCGATAGACGAGTTGAAGTAACATGCCCTATTTTCGACAAGGATATTGCAAAGCAAATGCTCGATATTTTTGAAATTCAATGGAACGATAATACTCGCAACCGAATTTTAGATAAAGACATGAGAAACAACTTTGTAAAAAGATCTAAAGATGAAGCTAAAATTCGATCACAATATAAAATCCATGAATACTTAAATGAACTCCATTCATAGCTCATTATCTTGATGTATATTTGCAAAAAAACGATTAATGCATAAATATTTCTACATAGTTCTCGCCTTTATATTCAGTTCTTGTTCGATGAAATATTCTTTCACCGGAGCTGCCATTTCACCTGACACGAAAACAGTCTCGATTACCTATTTTCGAAACATTGCACCGTTAGTTAACCCTCGACTTAGTGATCAATTTACCGATGCTTTACGCGACAAACTCCTTTCCGAAACTCGCTTACGACTAACATCGGGTGATGCTGATTTATCGTATGAAGGCGAAATTACTGGATATGATCAGTCATATCAAGCAGTACAAGCTTCGGAACAAGCAGCTCAGAATAAATTAACCATTACGATTAAGGTAAAATATACAAACAATAAAGAGCCACAAAAAAGCTTTGAAAAACCATTTTCAGCTTTTGCAGTATATTCTTCATCAGAAAGTCTTTCGTCGAACGAAGATAAATTGGTAAAACAAATAGACAACGATATTCTAACACAAATATTTAGTGCAACAGTAGCCGATTGGTAACCAATGAACAAAGAAGAATTTATATCGTTCATCAACAATCCATCGCTCATCGACAGCCAAAGTTCTAAGGAAATTCAGCAAATCGTTGAACAGTACCCTTATTTTCAATCTGCAAGAATGTTGTTTTTAAAATCGTTGTATGACAATAAAAGCATTTCATACCAATCGGAATTAAAACTAACCGCAGTTTATGCAGGAAATAGAGCAATGCTGCAAGCCTATATATTAAAACAGCCAGCTGTTATTGTAAAGAGTGAACCAGAATCGGCCCAAGAGATTCGTGAAAATGAAACTATTCCGACGGATGAAAACAGCGTATCAGAAACACAGCATGATTCATTACTAAAACCGTCAATTCGCACAATAATTGAATTCGATTTTAATGAACCAAACCAGGCATTTGAACTTCCTAAAATCACCGAAGAACCCAAAGAACCTTTAACTGAAAAGAAAAAACAACAATTAGAGATAATTGACCGCTTTATAAAGACAGAACCACGAATAGTTCCAAAAGAAAATACGATTGATTATACTCGCGATTTATCGGCCGAAAATCCCATAGATACGGAGTTCATGACCGAAACATTGGCCGAAATTTATGTGAAACAAAAAAAATATGATAAAGCAATTGTAATGTTTCAAAAATTAAGTTTGAAATTTCCACAAAAAAGTGTTTACTTTGCTTCCCGAATTTCGGATATTAATACTATTGTAAATCAAGATAAAAAATAAAAATCATGGGAGTTCTAATTAACATTTTAATCATTTTCGCAAGTATTCTTTTAATACTTATTGTATTAGTTCAAAACTCAAAAGGTGGTGGATTAGCTTCAAATTTCTCAGCTTCAAATCAAGTAATGGGTGTTCGTAAAACAACCGATTTCCTTGAAAAAGCAACATGGGGTTTGGCAATTGCACTTGTTGTATTTTGTTTAGTATCAACAATGAGCATCGACAGAAAAGTTGCAACCAATAAATCGGCTATCGAAGACGAACTTAAAAATCAACCAAAAGTTCCTATGAACATGCCTGCAACACAAGGTCAAAAAACTCCAGAAGGAAAATAATAATATTAGATAAAATCTATTAAAAGCCACTTCGCTATTAAAGCAAGTGGCTTTTTTTTATCAAAATCTATGCTGTCAAAGACTCAAGGAATCGTTCTGCATTCATTCAAATATTCCGAAAACAGCTTAATCACGAGCATATATACTCGTAATCATGGTCGTATTTCTTGTTTAATACAAGGTGTTCATACTAAAAAATCGAAGTTTAAACCAGCATTCTTCCAACCGTTAACCATTGTCGAAATTGAATTGCAATATCTGCAAAACAAAGATCTACAATCGTTGAAAGATATTGCAATAACACAACCTCTCCATTCGCTTCACAGTAACCCATATAAGAACGCAATTGTCCTTTTTCTTGGCGAAATACTCTATCGAAGCTTACGTGACGGAGAACATGGCGAACAACTCTTCAATTACATGTCTCATTCTATTGAATTGCTTGATACGTTGACGGTAGATTTCTCGAATTTTCATCTTTTTTTTGCGGCTCATCTTACGAAATATCTTGGCTTTTTCCCAGAAAATCTATATTCAGAAATGACTCCTTTTTTTAATGCAAAAACAGCTGCATTTGAATTTGGCCGATCAGTTCACAGCATTGATAGAAATGCAAGTAAATTACTTTCCGATATTCTCATTTCTGATTTTTCAACAATTGGAATGGTTGAACTGAACAAACAATCGCGAGCCATACTATTACAAACAATTGTAGACTTTTATATGTTGCATCTTCCAGGAATAAAAGAAATAAAATCGTTGGATGTATTGAAAATGGTGTTTGGATAAACTATCGTTTCAATTCTAACAATACGGGTAAATGGTCGCTAAAACCAACTTGATATCGCATACCATTATACGTTCGAAATGGTTGCTGACCAGAATATTTTTCGTCTTCAATCAACAGAAAAGGTTCGTTACAAATCTGTGCATCAACTTTTGCAAAAGCTTTCATTAACGATTGTGAAACAATGATTTGATCAAATATATCCCAATTACCTTTATATTTATAGGTCCCGGGAAAGGTATAATTCCACGACAAATTACAAAGTTGTTTAGCTGATTTTGAGCAATCACTGGCTTGTAATACTTGAGTAATACTTTCATTGCTTGGTGTATCATTAAAATCACCCATAATGATGATTTTAGCCAAAGCATTCACAACAGAAATTGAATCTATTTTTTGTCGTAACACTGCTGCCGATTGTTTTCGCTTTGGCTCACTAAGCTCTTCACCTTTCATGCGTGACGACCAATGATTTACAAAAATAAATACTGTATCCTTGGGTAAGATTATTCCTTTCACCATCAAAATATCACGCGTTTTCTGTTTTCGCTTTTCTCCAATCCAAACAGGAACAGGTAGACTTTTCAAAACTTTAAATGTTTTGGGATTGTAAAGCATTGCCACATCTATCCCTCGTGGATCGGGCGAATCGTAATGAATAATTCGATATTCAAAAGCCGATAATGGAGAATATAATACGAGCGCTTTTAAACAACGCATATTTTCAACTTCACAGAATCCAACAATGTCAGGTTGTTGTTCTTTGCCAACAGCAATAATCGTTTTGTAAAGATTGGTGACTTTTGTATTGAAACGAAAACTATCCCAGCGTTTCTTAGATGTTGGCAAAAAATCATTATCATTTTTAGTGGAATCGTCTAGTATATCGAAGAAGTTTTCGGTATTGTAAAACATAACTTTAAAACCTTTCTCTTGTGAAAAGAGTGGTTGACACAATATCACATTACAGAAAAGTAGTAGCCAAAATTTAATGCTTAATCTTAGTTGTATCTTTAAAATATTCATACGCTCCAATGTCTGGTTTACCATCAATAATTCTACTTCTCCCTTTTATATCAGTTGGAAATTGATTAGCAATTGGTAGATTCCCTTTATTCCGAGCAATTGAGGCAGAATCTAACCCAAAACCATGTTCTGCCTTTGAAAACAATCGCATATTTGATCCAAACAAAACACTACTTGCATCCATATATGCACTTTTATCTTTTTGATCAAGGATACAGCTTAATAACTTAACATTATAAAGGGCTCCGATAAGACTGTCGGTTTCAAATTCAACTTCTCCAAAGCCTGATATTATGCTATTTTGGAAAATAGCTTCTACAATATCTTTGGGTATTTTTGTTGTACCATCAAGTTTAAAATTAGTAATATAAACCGACGGTAAATTTTGAGCCGACGAGCAGTAACTGCTTGAATTATTTGAAATGGTGGTATGCGTAAATCGATAATCGCCACCTTCTTTTAATTCCAAAGCATAAGAACAACAATTCGCAAAGACACAATTCACTGCTTCTACTTTCGCACCATAACAAGTGATTCCAGAATAACTCATGTGATTAATAATAACATTTTCCAACTTCAAATCAATTTGTCCAAAACTTCGCTGAAATTGGAATCCACTGGTTCCATCGGTAATCGTTGCATTTTGAATAGAATTTCCTTTACTTGTTGATGCCAATATAATACTACCCCACTGACCTGGCACATTTTGATATCCAGACTCTAATCTATACCCTTCAAAGATGACGGGTTTTTCAATCGTTCCTTTTACAATCAACGTTCCTTTAATGACAAGGTTTGCTCTTGGTTTAAATAAAACCATTGCACCTTCTTCAATAGTCAATGTTTGACCAGCTTCCACAATAACAGAATCGAATATCAGAAACGATTTACCAGCCAACCATGTCGTTGTTTGAATACTTTGTTTATGGTAAAATGCAGCATCTTTACCCCACGATATTATGGGAATTTCTTGTACTTTGTCGTTTAAGATAAACTGAATTTTATCGTTATGACCAACTAAAGTATCAACATTGTTTTTTCGAAGTTTTGCTTGAATAAAAATATAGATACTGTCTTTTGCTTTTAATTCTATATCGGATTTTTCGCCAACTCCCATACCATTAACATTAAAAATGTATTCGGAATTAGTACCCGATGCCATCTTAATAGTACTTATTAAAACAGTTTTATTATAGGGATTATAGACTTTAAGTTCATATGTACTCGTGCCTAATTGGGTAATTACAGTATCGATAAATAGGGTATCACGGCTAAACTGCAATATAGCATTTGGCTGTAATGCGTTCTTATTACATCCCCCAAAAAGGAAAATCATCGCACTAACAACAAAGAAGCTCGCTATTATTTTAATTATACTATTCAACGCTTTTACCATTAATAAGCAAAGGTACATAAAATTGTTTATGACTTTTTAAACTAGGGCTACAACGAATATCCTCTTATTATATTTTATCGAAAACTCCACAAACAAAAAGGGCTGCCCAATTGGACAGCCCTTCGTTTGTATTTATGGTATGTTCCGACTATTGTTTAATAATCTTTTGGATACTTACTTTAGCTTTTGTTTTAACAATCACCTCATAGATTCCCGAAGATACTCCAGAGAAATCAATTGTGTTTTCTTGTGTGTTAAAGATAGATTTACCATTCAAATCAATCACTTGAACCGATTCTAATGACTCAGCTTTTACATTCAACACATCAACTACTGGATTTGGATAAAGAACTACTTCTGATGCTTCAACTTCACCAACTCCAACATAACAGTTACAATTCACTTGAGTTATCGCTGTTTGAAGATCCTTTGTCGCTTTATCAATCATAGTTTGAGTTAAAGCTGGATCTTTAGTATCATACTTATCACTAATCACTTTTGCAGCAATTAATTTATCATAGAGATTCGTATAGATTGGATTTTCCTTAACTGTCTTAGGATCTAAAGTGTAAATTAAATTTGAAGCGGCTATATACGCTTTATTAAATGCTGTAGTATCTAATGCTGTAGGAATTACAGTAAATGTAATCTTACTAGAAATTGACGGATCATCATTTGATGTCACGGTGAATGTAACAATACCAGTTGTCAGACCTTTTATCGTTCCTGCAGTCACTGATGCAACACTTGGATTAGATGATGTCCATGTAACATTTTTATATGTTGCAATAGAAGGTAAAACAGTTGTTACTGCCGACAAATCTTTCGTTTCACCAACATGAAGAGTTGTTGATACTGCATTAATACTAATACTTTCAACTGGAGTTTTAGCAACATTAATAGAAATACTTGCTGTTTGTCCAGATCCATCATGAGCAACTGCAGTAATTATAGCTGTACCTTCTCCTTTAGCAGTTACCGTATATTCAGTATTCGAAACCTTAAGTACTGAAGCAATTGTTGGATCGCTCGAAGTTACTTCAATGATTTGATCGGTAGCAGATGTTTCTTTAATTGTAGCCGATACATTAGTTGAAGATCCAATAATCAAATCAGGGTTTGAATTAGCTAACGAAATACTCGATACTTTTTCGGTAACAGTAACAACTATTGTTTTTGCCATCGATGGTTTTGCTGTAGGAGTCACTGTAATTGTTGCTTGACCTCCTTTAAGTGCAATAATATTGCCACTTCCATCAACCGAAATAACTTTTGAATCACTTGGACTTATCGTATATGTAACACCAGTTTGTCCGGTAGTTGCAGGTACATAGGTTACTGCAATTGTTTTTGTATCTCCTTTTTGAAGAGTTGTGGTTGAGAAATTAACAGTTATATCAGTAAGTACTTCAACTTTTTTAACTGTAATATCAACGGTAGACGAATACACTTTTCCATCATCATCAGTTACCGAAGCAACAACTGTAACTATTCCATCAGTTGTTCCAGCAGTTAATACACCCGTTGTAGAAATAGTTGATCCTGTTGAATTAGGTGATTGAATTGACCAAACGATAGCTTTTCCAGTATTGGCAGCAGTAGGTTTTTCAGTTGCATCTAATTGCAATTGATCACCTTGATTAATCGAAGTTGGAAGGGTATTAATTTTAACACTCTCAACTTTATATTTGAATAAAATGTTAAGTGTTATTGTACCATTTTTACCACCATCAGGACTTGTTGCTTGTATTATAACAGGGCCATTTGAAGCATCACTGACAATTCCAGTGAAAGTAATATTTCCAGTTTTAACATCAACAGATACACCCGTAACTGCTTTTACTAATGACCACGTTACCGTTTGGTTTGAAGCATCTATTGGAGCAATAGTTGCTGCTAATTGAACAGCTGCACTTGATGTAAATTGGTCAAAAGTAATTGTTGTCGTTGCTAAAGGTGTTACTGTCACAGATATAACCGAAACGTTATTTGTAGTAATGTTTACTTGTATTGTTTGACTAACATTGTTAAGTGTATTTGTAGCTGTTACAGTTACTACACCATTTGAAACTAGAGGAGTAAATACACCTGACGTTAAATTGATAGTTCCCTTCGATGCGTCAGCAGCAGCTACAGACCAGTTGATATTTTTAACCGCATTTGTTGGTATGAAACCAATACCTGTTACTGTCAATGAAGATAAATCAATAGTTCCCTTTGCAGGACAATCTACGATCGTATATTTAAATGTAATTTGAGTTAAAGCAATATCAGTAACTGTTACATCACATTTTGCAGTATAACCACCATCTTTTGATGTTGCAGTAATTAAAGCTGTACCAATTTTACCAGCAGTAACTAATCCTGATGAAGGATCTACCGAAGCAACCGAGGCATCACTTGAGATAAACGTAACCCTTGTTTCTGTCGCATCTATAGGTAATACAGATGCAGCTAATTTACCTGTTTTACCAACTTCAAGAGTCATAGTAGGTACATCTAAAGAAATAGAAGTAACCAAAACAGCATTTTTAACAACAGTAATAGTAATTGTTTGAGTTGTTGTTTTACCATCTGTTCCAACTACAGATACTTGAATGATTGCAGGAGCATCAGCACTAACCGCTTTACCAGAAACAACGCCTGTTGTTGCATCAACAGAAGCAACCGTAGGATTTAAAGAAGTCCAACTAATACTTGCTACTGTAGCATCTGTAGGATTAATAACAAGAATTTTTGATAAATCAACCGTTCCTGTTTCTGTAATTGATATTGCCGCTGTATTACTAAAGGTTACAGATGTAACCGTTTTAACAATCGCTTTAACGGTTACAATACATTTATTTGAAACGATTCCTGAACCATCAGTTGCTTTTGCAACAATCGAAGTAGTACCAGCTTTTAATCCTGTTACTGTTCCATCTGCTAAGACCGAAGCTGTATCAGTATTATTTACAACCCAAGTAACACTTGTTGATGCACCCACAGGTAGTAATTGAAGAACACTTACTGTTCCAGTAGCATTTACATCTACTGATAATGTAGGTGTGATTGTAATTGCTGAAACTTTTGGAGCAGAACAATCATTAATGGTAACTGTTTGCGTTGCTGTATTAACACATCCATTAGCATTTGTATAAGAATAGATAATAGGATGTTGTCCTATTCCCAACACCGAAGGAATGAACGATGCAGTAGTAACAGCACCACTAAAGGTACCACCGATTGGGGTTCCAACTAATGCCGTAGCTGTTGTTACACTGCTACAAACTGAAGGAACAATATCGAAAGTAACAACGGGAAGTGCATTTACTGTATATGTAACTGCTACTGCAGGTCCTTCACAACCTATAGTTTGTGTTACATAGAATGTTGATGTACCAGCTTTTGCTATATCAATTGTTGGAACAAATGATGCTGGTGTAGCAACGGAAATTTTACTAGTTAAAGCAACATCAGAGTACCATTGCAAGCCTGTACCAGTAGCAGTTAATGCTTTCGCAGCAACTCCGATACATGATTCTGCATTTGTTACCGTTGGTAAACCTGTTGCGCAACTTGTTACACTTACAACTGCTAATGCAGCATTACTTGTACAAGAATTTACGGTTTGTGTTAAATAGAATGTTGTTGTTCCAGTATTTGAAACGGTTGGTGCTTGGAACGTAAGACCTGAACTTACATTACTCAATAAGCTAGCATCAGAATACCAAAGCACACCAGAACCTGTTGCATTAAAGACTGCTGGAGCAACATTTACTTGTGTAATATTTGTTGAAGGATTTACCGTTGGAGGTGCAACATAGTTAACCGTTATTGTTTGTACTGCTTTTGCACTACAATTTGTTGCAGCATCGGTATAGGTATACGTTACAGGTATATCACCTGCTATTGATTGCGATGGAGTTAATTTTCCATTTGCAACACCAGTACCAGTAAATATTCCATTTGCAGGAGAAGCACTTAACGTAAGTGGTGTTCCATTGAAACATAAAGGACTTACAGCAGGGAATGATACTGAAGGTAATCCATTTATAGTATAGGTTGCAGGAGCTTTTGGACTCTCACATGTAGTTGTTTGAGAAGCATAATAGGTAAATGTTCCAGCAGTTTTATCTGTTGGTTTATAGGTAGTACCAGTTCCAACTTGAACCGATTTAGCATCATACCAAATAATTCCTGTACCTGTTGCTTGTAATATTCCAGTTGCATCGCCTTCACAAATTGTAGCTGATGTTACTATTGGAGCAACCGTTGCACAATTTGAAATGGTTACTGTAACAGGAACTCTACCACTAGTACAACCACTTGCTGTAAGATTTTCAACATAGAATATTGTAGTTCCAGCTGTTCCGGTACTCATTGCTGACACATAAGAATTTCCTGTTGCTAAAAGCGTTGTTGAAGTTGAAGAACTATACCATTGAATTGTTCCAGAACCTGTTGCAGTCATGGCAGGAATAGAAGCTGCACCAACTAAACAAGAACTTCCTGTTGCTATTGGATTTGCCGATGAATTTACCGTGATTGATAAAGTTTTACTATTTGAACAAGCTTGTGCATCAGTATAAGAATACGTAATGACATTTGCTCCAGTTGTTACAATTGAAGGATCAAACAATCCAACAGTATTAACTCCTGCACCTGTAAATGTTCCTCCTATTGGAGAAGCTGTTAAAGAAACTGGCGAAGCATTTGAACAAAGAGATGCTGAACCAGTAAGGGTAACAACAGGTAATGCATTTACCGTTAATGTTCCAGTTGCTTTATCACTAATACAAGTTCCAGATGTTTGTGTTGCACTATAACTGTTTACACTTGCACCTGTAATTGTTGTTGGTTTTAAAGTAGCACCAGTCGAAAGTTGAACTCCTTTCGAATCATACCAAGTTACATTTGTACCAGATGCTGTAATTTGATAAGGAGTTGCTCCTTCACAAACCGATACATTGGTAATAGTTGGTGCTGCAGGTTTTGCAAGAATAGTATACGTTACTGTTGATGCATCGCTTGAACAATTTCCAACTTTTTGAATTGGAGTATAGGTATATGTTCCTGTTGCAGTAACGGTAGGAGTATATGAAAGAGTTGTAGCTACGACAACAAGTTTATTGTCAAGCCAAGATACCGTTCCAGTACTTGTTGCAGTTAAAGCAACAGCTGTAGAACCTTCACAAACACTAACATTAGCTACTGTTAAGGCAACTGGTTTTGAATCGATTGTTACACTAGCTGTAGCTTGTGTTCCTTCACAACCATTTAATGTTTGAGAAACTTTAAAGGTATGTGTACCTACCGAAGTAACCGTTGTAGTATATGATGGACCTGAAGTGAGTAGCGTCGTTCCATCAGCTTCGTACCATTTCAAACTAGTTCCAGTTGCTGTTAGAGCAGGAATTGGAAGACCTTCACAAAGTGTAAGAACACTTGCAGCAGTTGGAGCTGGCGTTGTACATGAAGTAACGGTTAAGGTTACTGCTACTTTATCGCTTTCACAACCATTGATTGTATTACTGATATAATAAGTATAGACTGTTCCATTGGTTGTTGTTGGATCTGTTGGGGTATAACTTGCAGCTTTTACTAAAACGGTAGTTTTGTCAGCCGAATACCAAGTAATACTTCCTGTTCCTGTAGCAGTCATTGACGAAGGTGTTCCACCAACATTAATACTTGCATTTGCAGCAGTTGGAACTGGCGCATTGTTTACAACAACAGTAATTGATTTTGAAGAAGAACATGTTGTAGTTCCATCAGTGTAAGCATAGCTAATAGGATATGAACCAGCAGATACGACTGAAGGATCAAATTGTGTTCCGTTAATTGCTGTGCTTCCCGACCAAGTACCATTAGCTGGCGTTGCAACTAATGTTTGTTTACCTGCATTTGAACAAATGGTTCCTAATGGGGTAATGGTAATTGCAGGCACATCATTAACGGTAACTGTAGCCGATTTTGTTCCGACACATCCACCAGAAGTAACTGAATAGGTTATGATTGATTTACCAACAATTGAAGGAGTAAAGGTTGAACCACTAACATTTCCAAGATTTTCGGTAAATGTACCATTTGCGATACTTACATACGAAGGAAGTGTTAATGCTGTAGCACCTTTACAAATTGAAGCTGGAAGACCAGAGAATGATGGTGCAGGAGTTGTATTTACCGTTACTGTTAAATCTTTAGTAACAGTACATGATCCAGATATTGCAGTATAGGTAGCAGTGTTTGCACCTGCGGTTGCTAAAGCTGGATTAAATGATGACCCAGTTACGGCAGTTCCCGACCAAGCTCCACCTGTTGGTGTTGCAGATAAAGCAACTGCTGAACCTGTAGAACACAATGTTGGTACAGATGTAATTGTAATTGCTGGAGCTGCATCAATGGTAACTGATGTTGAAGCTGTACCAGTACAACCTAATGATGTTACACTATAAGCAACAGTATGAGAACCTGCACTTAATGTTGAAGGATTCAATTTAGTTTGTGTTGTTCCATCAATAGTAAAGGTACCTGCTGTTGGTGTTGCAGCTAATGTTGAAGCAGTTGTATTCGTAATACAAAATGCTTGAGTTGCTGTTGGAGTTGTAATTGTTGGAACAGGGTTTGCATTAATAGTTAATGTTACTGTTACACGATTACTACTTTCACAACCATTATCTGTTTGAGCAACATAATAGCTAGTAACACCTGAACCTGTTTTACCATGAACGTAAGTATTTCCAGTGGCTAAAGCTGTTCCGCCAGTTTGAACTGAATACCAAACAGCTTTTGCTGTAGTTGATGTTAAAGTTGCTACTAATGGAGCTGGAGCCGAAGTACAGGTTGAAACATTTGGTATTTCGGTTGCTGTTGGCGACACCGTTGGACAAGTAACAATAACCGTTACTGGTACTGTTGGACCATCTGAACTTGTTAATGTTAGAATAGTACCAGTTGTCATTCCAACACCCGTTACTGTTAATAAATTCGTTGCTGCATTATAGGAGCCAGTTACAAGAGCACTATTTGCCGAGGTAACTGTTAACGCTTTATTCGTTGCAGTAAGAGGATTAAATATAATAGTTGCTGTTCCAGTTGAACCCATACTTACCGTTACCGTTGATGGAGATGCTGTTAAGGTACTTACCTTTAAAGCCGTTACAGTTACTGGAATTACTTTTGTTACAGTAGGATCATCGATTGAAGCAACGGTGATTGTACAAGTTCCTACTGCTTTTGCAGTTATTAAACCTGTTGTTGGATCAACGGATGCAGTTAATGGTGCATTTGAAGTATATGACACTTTACTATTGGTTGCAACAGTAGGCAATGCAAAAGCGGTGATTTGAGATGTACTGCCAACAACAATAGAAACAGGATTTGACGATGTTACCGAAATACTAGTAACAGGTGTTTTAACCACATTTACTGTTGCTGTACCCGAAATCGTTACAGAGTTACAAAGAACCGATGCAGTAATTATTGTTGTTCCAAGTGTTGATGGAGTTATGGTAGCACCAGTATTTGATGGAGTTGCAATACTTGCAACAGCAGGACTTTCACTTGACCATGATACATTACTTGCTCCTAACGATCCAGTAATTGTTGTTGTTAGTGTACCAAGTGCTCCTATTTGTATATCTTGTGGCGTTGGTGCAATACTTATTTTAGTAGGACATACTATTAATGGATTAACAGTTACTGGAATGTCAATGGTAACTGCTTTAGGTCCACAATCAGTAACGGTACAAGTTATATGCACTAACGTTGACGCAGTTACTGTACTATTTCCAGTTACCGAACAAGTTCCATCGCCATTATTGATTATTGTAACAACACCTGCTACATCAGGGTCAAACGTTGTAAGAGCATTATTAAGAGCAGTTGCATTTGTTGGAGTTGCTACGGTAACTGCAATTTTTGCTGCAGCATCGCCAACTTTAATAATAAGTGATGAAGGAGCTGCTGCTAATGTTGCAACATTTACACAACCGACAACAACTGAGAAAATTGCTGTTTTAGTAGAAATATTGCCAGCAGCATCAGAAGCAAACAGCACATAATCGCCTGTAGCAACAGCTGCTAAAAACGAAACTGGAGTATTTGCCGTGGCTGCTTTAATAATTACAGCTTTTGCTTTTAATGACGTTGTATCAGTTATTGCAGCTATATCAGCAGCTTTTACTAAATAGATTTTCCCTACCTCATTCGATGTCGCAGTAATTGTTCCTGTTGCAACGACAACAGAACCCGTTGTATATGCACTTAATACAGGAGGAATATTATCACTTACAGTAATTTTTGAAGAAGGACCTACTATGGTACTTCCATCAGAAACATAAACATAATAATCGCCTAAAGCAACACCTGTTGTAGAAATAGTAGCTAAGGTACTAGCAACGATTACTGATTTTACTGAACTAGTACTGATATTAGCAGACGTTACAAGAACGGTGCTTGGTACTAAATAAGCTGTACAAGTACGATTCGTTGTTACAACTACATCACTTCCTTGATTTACAATTCCACTTGGTGCTACCGATACGGTTAAAGGAGCAGAAGTAATGGTAATGATTGGAGTTGAAACAGCCGATATATTTTTAGCAGGTGCAGCATAATCAACAGCTATAAAAACATAAGTTTGACCAGCGATAACAGCCGGAGCAATATCACTAAGCGCAATTGCAGTTAGCACATTTTTAGCAACGTCAATACTATAGATGGCCATGTTTAAAATACCTGTAGGACCTGTAAGGCTGGTTGTGGTAACGCCGGTAGCTGGAATTAAATACAAGGTTGCATCCTCATTAACCGTAGCTGTAATGGTTGCTGTAGCAGCTAAATTACCAGAACTAGCTTGCGTAATGATTGGAGCAGTAACATCTGCAATATTAACACCAACTTTTGCAGAAAGTGCACCGGCAGCTGGATCGTATGCATAAGCTTCATAATAGCCCGCTTTAAGACCAGTTGTAGCTATTGATGCAGCAGTTGAAGCTGTAGCTGAAACGACTACACCTTTACCAGCAAAAACAGAATCTTGAAAAGATTTAAGCATTGGAGGAGTTCCTGCTGGCACTAAAAAGATTTGACCTGTTGCACTACTTGTCGCAGTTACAGGCGCATTCTCATTAACAGAGGCAGGTACATTTGATAAAATCAATGCAGAACCTATTGATATATAATCAAAATCGATTTTGCCATTAAAATTAGTAGGAAGATAACCATTTGCCGCAGTACCTTCTGCTTCAATAAAATTGAATGAAACTTGTTGAATATTCGTTCTATCTATAACTAATGGAGTTGAATAGAGATTCCCAGCAGCATCATATTTTTGAATAAAGAATGCACCTACGTTAAATGTTTGAGTTGTAAATGCGGTAGTAATAGGTAACGAAACAAATGTCATTGCATCACTAGTATAACCATTTACTAAATCTTTAAAATTGATACGAACCCATAATGTTTTACTCACATTACCAGCAGGTACACGATAACTAAACGAAACCGTTTCGCGACCAGTTAAATCCATTACTTGTTTTAAATCAGTTGCACCAGTTCCGTAGGTTGTAACTGCAATAGGATCCCATTTTACTGAAGCCGCTTTTCCCGTTATAGTATAATAATCGGCAACTGGTGATGTTGTTACCGTTTCAACTCCAGTAAAGGATGTTCCTGTACCAATATTAAGTGTTACAAAATCAGTTAACGATTTAAAATCATCTCGCCAACCTGTTGTAACCGATATTCCATATAAATTCGCAATTGGTTTATTTGAAAACAATTCTGCAGTACGACCATCAACAGCATAAGCAGTTCCAGTTGAACCTGTATAGGTTGCCAAAACATCTGCTGCTGCATTTGGAATAGGAGTTGCTAGTGTTAACACTAGTGAACTTGCATCACCTTGTTTCGCTTCTATTTTAGTAACACCCACAGCAACACCATCAACAGTGATTGTAAAAGTGTTTAAATTGGTAGGCAGTTTCATTGCAGTTGATAACTTAATTTCAACCTGACTACCATCAAATATCGATTTACCATTGACAAAATTTACCGTTGGAGGAGGAGGACAAATTGAAATATCATCTATATAGAAAATTGCAGCTGATTTAAAATTAGTTGCACTTATACCTGTAGTACTAATTGCAATATAATCATATAATTGATCAACAACACCAGTAATTGGTGCAGAAACATCAACCCATGATCCTGCTGTTGGTAAAAAATCAAATTCAACTTGATTTTTATCATAATAACTTCCAGCATTAGCTAATGCAGCATGAGCAACAACAATCTTAACTTTTTCGCCAGCAGCAAAACCTGACTTAATATATATTCTGGCTTTAAACAGAGCACCTGTTCCACTAAATGCAGCATTAAAATTGGGTATGTTTGCCGCAGTGAGCGTTGCTTTTGCACTTGGATAATTCTCAGAATTATCGCCATAGAAATTTCCAACTTTATTTGTCGAAACAACAGGATCGGTTGCAGTTGAAGACCAAGAAACGATTTTAGTCCATCCGGCAAAACTAGCATTAATTGTACCATCGAAATTACAAATAGTGTAACAAGTTACATTCATGTAAAAATTTTGAACAGGAGCATCGGTAAATGCTTTCGCAATTTTAGCACTCGTTGTTCCTGTGAGAGAGACTCCGCTGTAGCTTACAGTAATAACATCCGTAGCTTTCGTTACTAACAAAGAACCTGATAATGTCAAATTAACCATAGTGGCATCAGTAGCATCTACAGCTGCACTTAGATTGGCTGCAGTAACAGCTACTCCATTTATTTTTACAGAAAATTCAGCAGATTTGACTGAGGCGGCTGCAATAGCCTTACTCCATTGTATGACAACCTGTGTACCAGTTACATTGGTAATACGAGTCACCGCATAAGGTTCCATATTAGTAATCTTATTGGTAACACTAAAAGGTCCAAAAGGATCCACAACAGCTGCATCAGTACCTTTTAATATAGTACCAGCATAGTTAATAGTAATTACTGGTTCTGCAATACTGGCAGCTAAGGTAAGTACAATTCGTTTTGCATTTGTAGGATCAATAGCAACACTCGAAACGGCTACTTTCGTAGCAGTTAAATCGGTTAGATCGGAATAGGTATTTAATGTCCAATTGGCAGCCGTAGTAGAACTGGCCGATGTAGCATCAATAGCTTTTGTAAAATCTATATATACAAGTGTTCCATTAGCATCGGTTTCGGCAGCTGTAGCAACAGGTTTCATATCCCAAAAGTTCGGCATATTACCTGTCAATGCAAGCATATATAATAATTGAGTGGTACTGGTAAAATATGCAGGATATGCATCAATTTTACTTCCTACCGACCAACATTTACCCATATAAGTAGTAAAACCAGAAGCACTAGCATTAACCATTGAACCGATACTGATACCACCAGAGAAACAAGGATTATGATTTTTTCCTAAGGTAGTGAAATTCGGATTTACTGTAGTATTAGCAAAGACAGATCCATTTAATTCATAGCCATCGACTGCATTAGCAGGATCACTACCTGTAGCGCCGATTGCCCATGTTGTTATTTTAGAAGCAATTTCTTGTGCTTTTGTATCTCCCCACCAAGCATACGCCATTGACATACGCCAAGGAATACGAATAGCATCATATAAAAAATATGATTCAAACTTATCACTTACAATACCTGATATTGCTGTTCCACTTGTTCCTTTCGTTCCATTGTTAGCCCAGTCGGGAACAAGGTAGCTTGTTGTACTACGCGCACCTTGCATAAAAGTATAACAAGCGTCGGCTATAGTAGACCATCTGTCTGATAAACCCTTCGACATTTCAAACTTAGCAAATAATTTTATACCATTGGTAATATAATAACTAGGGTTAGCATAATCATTAAAGGCATTTCCTGGTTTAATTAATTTATTTCCATCAATTTCATAGGTATAAATATTATCGATTAAGGTTTTTGCAGCAGCAGCATAATTTACTGTTCCAGCACTACCCCATTGTTTATCAGCGAGTAAAAGAGCTGTTGCCACATCAATATCAGCATCGGGAGCACCATGTTCATTTCCTGTACCACTTGCCACTGCACCAGTAAAGCCATTGACTTTCCAGTTCATAACACCATTATTATCCATATTACCTTGATAATAAGTCCATAGTTTATCAAACATGGCTTGAGTCGAATTGCTTGCATTATCCATATACACGGTCACGAGCATACCATACGCAATACCTTCAGAAACCGTTAATGCTGCATCTTGAAATTTAATACGAGCTGCAGCTTTTCCGCTTTGTGATCCACCAGACATTGTACCTTCCGTGTAATATGATGATTTCCACGTTGTATACAATCCTTGAATTGCATCTTTCACAGTCGTTCCCGAAGCTGTATAGATTTGTCCAAAAGGATACTTGTAATTTTGCGGAAACGGATAATTTGCAGCTTGCGAACCTACCGTACTGGCAAGAAGAACAAACAAAAGGACAAGCCACTGAAGCAGCCCTCCGCAAAATCCGCGACCTGAATTTTGAGAAAATGTACTCTTTTTCATATTGAAATTATTTATGGTTGACATTAATTTACGATATAATACTATTAAAAAAACAGAAAACCTCCTATAAGAAGGGGTACAAAGATAAACTTTTCAACAAAATGACAAACATTTTTGTTGAAATATTTTGACTATCATGGAGGTGCGTTAGCACTTGATACTGTTGCAGTTGTATTCATTTTATGCAATTCACTTATCGTAAAATGATATATTCATTTCAATAAAAGACAAACTTTTACGGTGAAACCCTATATTACAAATGAAAAAATCCCGAGAGTTATTTAAACTCTCGGGATTTGAAGAAATAAAAGTGAACGTATTTTTATTGCTTCACGAGCATATATTCTATTGTTTTGCCAGTAAGAACGATTTTAGACTACACATACCAATAGCATATTCTGAGATATAGAGCAACCATTAACACACAACATATTATGTATTAATCTATAAGAACCATAGAACAGAGTACTTAAGGATATTTTACTGAAGGTAAAAATAAATCTACCTTATACACAATATTTGTAAATGAAAGTTGTTTTATGAGAAAGAAACCAAAAATAACTACAGATACTCAAAGACGAAACAAGGTAAATTAGACTTCAAACTTCAGCGACATGAAATCAAAAAGTAGCCATATAAAAGCAAGTAACGTTGATGAGACAGCAAACCGTTGGCATATAATATCTCAAAGCTTAGATTTGAAATCTCATAACCACGATAAAGTCTCACATAGCGGATGTTTCGTTTCACATATCAGCGACAGATCAGCAAACAGACTTTATGAGACATTAAACACCGTCGATGTGATTTTTCATATACCCGATGAGAAATCAAAGCTCGGATCTTTGAAATCACATAAACCTCAAACGCATAAAAAAGGAGGAACAATGCTTTAAGCCTAACCCAAGACCAGTCCAATTAGTAATTTTAACCCTTAAAATTCTACGATTATGAAAGTTCAGATCGCCTTAGGTTTAGGCAGCAGCAACAACTTGGAGGTAATAAGAAATGCGGAACATTACGTAGCTAATATTACCGGGAATCCTTTGTTTACATCGCCCGAAATTGTGGCACAAGTGGCAAAGGTAGAAACTACGAAAGTTAACCTTCACACAGAAATGAGTTCGCCTCTTTCTGAAAACAAGGCTGACAAAATCAAATCGGCTCGCGAAGCGTTAGATAGAGAGCTTACAAAACTTAAAAGCTTGATCGAAAACGTGGCAAACGATCCTTCAACTCCCGATTCGGAACGTTTAAGTATTATTCACAGTGCAGGAATGATCGAAAAGGCTCAAGCTCATCATGGCGTACATGTGTTTACAGCTGTGAACGGAGAAATATCAGGAACAGTATTACTAACAGCAAAAGGTGGTGCCAATGCCCATGAATGGCAATACACCAATGATACAGTAAACTATACCGGAAAAATTGCAGCCAAATCAACAACGACATCGTATACCGAAATTTTTGGTCTAACAAAAACAGTGACCTATGCTTTCTTTCACAAAGCAATAGATTCTGGAGGCAAAACCGACTGGGAAGGTCCAATTTTTGTGACAATACAATAAACGTCACTGTTTAATAAAAAAACCCTCGCATAGCATTAAAAGGATTGGTCTGCTTGCGAGGGATTTTTTATGCTATAAACCCAATTTATTAAATATAAATAGCTGACTAAAAAGCCAAATAAAAATCTTTTGTCAATGTTTTATACTCAATGGTATATTCTGAACTTTGATCATAAATAGTAAAACAGGTTTCAGTAGCTTTACAATCTATTTTAGAAAAACAAAGCATTGTTCGAACCGATTTAGTATCGGTAGTTTTTGAAAAGACTTGTACAATTTGTTGGGGATGCAATCCTTGTAATCGAGACAGAATAATAAATTCTTTGACAATATCAGAAGGAAGTATAACATAAAAACGACCATCATCAGTCAATAGTTTTGCAACTTCTGCAACTAATTTTTCGTGAGGCAGACAATTGCTATGACGCGCTAGCGTTTTTTTCTTGGTTGACGAATGTAATGCGTTTTTAAAAAAGGGGGGATTGGAAACAATTAAATCATATTGTTTCGTTGCTAGTTTTGAAAAATCTAAAAAATCTATTTCTAGCAATTGGAGTCTTTCGTTCCACGGACTTTGAGCAAAATTGAATTGGGCATCAAGACAAGCTTCAGCATCTATTTCAATTGCATCAATTTGTACCGAACTTTTTTGAGCTAACATCAACGATAATAATCCAGTACCTGTTCCAATATCTAAAATTGTTCGAGCATTTTTAATAGTAACCCAAGAACCAAGTAGGACTCCATCGGTGCCCACTTTCATGGCACTATGATTTTGAGTAACGGTAAATTGCTTAAACTCGAAATAATTGTTCGACATCGGAATTAATTGATTTCCGATTCCAAATCTTCGACCGATTCTCCTCCACCTTCGGCCGATGCATTATCTTCTTTGTCATTGCACCATACCGGAAGCATTTGGAAACCTTCAGGCTTTTCAAAAATTTCTTGAGGCTTATATCCAAGATTCGAACTATCGGCATATACTTTTTGCATATAATATGCCCAGGATGGTAGTGCCATTGTTGCTCCTTGTCCCATACGTAATCCACGAAAACGAATACTACGTTCTTCGCCGCCCACCCAAATACCAGTAACAAGATGTGGAACAATTCCAATAAACCAACCATCACTGTGATTATTTGTCGTTCCCGTTTTGGCTGCAATCATATTTCTAAATCCATAGCGAAACCGTAATCGCATACTTGTTCCATGATTAACAACATTTTCAAGCATATTAAGCATTAGAAAGGCAGTTTTTTCACTTATCGCATCATTCCGTTTAGGGGTAAATGTTGAAATGACATTACCATATTTATCTTCAATTCTTGTAACAAATATTGGTTGCGACCAAACACCTTTATTGGCAAAAACGCCATAAGCACCAACCATCTCATAAAGACTCAAATCGGCAACGCCTAAACAAATTGAAGGTACTGGTGGAATAAAACTTTTAATTCCCATGACATGTGCTAATGCAACAACAGGTTCGGGCTTAAACATCTGCATCAGTTTTGCCGAAACAAAGTTATTCGAATTTGCCAATCCCCAAGCCAATGAAACCATTTCACCTTTACGTAAATCATCAGAATTTACAGGTGTCCAAGTCGTATCATTTACATAAAATGTTGTTGGTACATTTGCAACTTTAAAACAAGGAGTTAAACCATCTTGCATAGCCAATGTATAAAGGAAAGGCTTGAAAGTTGAACCAACTTGACGTTTTTGAACAATCACATGATCATATTGAAAATATTTATAATTGATTCCGCCAACATACGCTTTTATATAACCAGTTTCAGGTTCAAGGGACATAAGCCCAGTATGCAGAAAGAATCGCATATATCGAATTGAATCCCACTGACTGAGAACGGTATCGATTTCACCTTTCCAAGCAAAAACTTTCATTTTTGTTTTCTTCATGAACTGCTTTTGAATTTCCTGTTCACTAACTCCTTGTTCACGGGCATTGCGATATCTGTCGGAACCATGCATTGCCAGGGTTAAGATTGTGGAGATTTGGTCATTGCTCACATCATCGCCAAAAGGTGCTTTAGCCTTACCTTTATTCTCAATGAAAAAGTTCTTTTGTATTTCTGTCATATGTGAATCAACTGCTAACTCAGCATATCTTTGCATTTTAGAATTTATGGTTGTATAGATTTTTAATCCATCACGATATAAATCATAGGTTGAACCATCCGATTTTTTATTTTTATTACACCAACCATAAAGCGGATCTGTTTCCCATCTCAGAGAATCATCATGATATTGATCAGCAGAATAATAGTTATCTCTATCGGGTTGCAACGCACTCATTGCCATTCTCATATATTCACGCAAATACGGTGCCGATCCTTCTTTATGGTCAACACGTTGGAAATCGATAGTTAAAGGCAACTTAATAAGTGAATCATATTGCTGACTTGTAATTTTCTTATATTTCAACATTTGCGAAAACACCACATTTCGACGTTCTAACGTTTTTATGGGTTTTCGAATTGGATTAAACATCGATGGGTTTTTAAACATCCCAACTAACATAGCAGCCTGCTCAATTTTCAAATCTGCCGGTTTACAATTGAAATAGACTTTCGATGCCGATTTAATTCCAACAGCAAGATTCAAAAAGTCAAATTCATTAAAATACATTGTAAGAATTTCTTCTTTTGTGTAACTGCGTTCCAATTTCACAGCAATAACCCATTCTCGTAATTTTCGATTTACTTTTTCGAAAACTGAGCCGAAATGCTCGCGAGGAAATAATAATTTCGCCAACTGTTGTGTAATAGTTGATCCTCCTCCACTACCTTCATTACCACCGATAACAGTTTTGACTAAAACACGACCTAATCCTCTAAAATCAACTCCCGAATGTTTGTAAAAACGAGCATCTTCAGTTGCCACCAAGGCATCAATTAAAAAAGGAGACAATTCGCTATATTCAGCTTTCATTCTATTTTCCTTGAAATACGTTCCAAGAACTACCATGTCGGATGTGTAAACTTCAGTAGCCAAATTACTTTTTGGATTCTCTAATTGTTCGAATGAAGGCATAAATCCAAGCTTACCATACGATACTAACACGAAAATAAGTGCAACAATGAGTAACGGAGCTAAGAAAAGTATCCAAAGATATTTTAAATATTTAGAAACGGGAATTTCCCCTTTTTTGTTTGTCTGCTTCATATTGAGAGCTAGAAATTTCTAGTTTTAGTTAACTATTTTATACCTTATATATAATAGAATGCGAAAATAATCATAATCAAGTAAAAATAACACATGGTTTTATATTTCTTTTTTTATTTTTGCAAACTCTTATTTGCAGAATTGTATCATGGCAGAAAATTTAGTAATTGTCGAATCACCGGCTAAAGCAAAAACAATCGAAAAGTTTCTTGGAACAAACTTCAAGGTTATGTCAAGCTATGGTCATATCCGCGATCTCGTTTCGAAAGATCTCGGTGTTGATGTTAATAACAACTTCGAACCAAAGTATGAAATTTCTTCCGACAAGAAAAAATTGGTCACCGATTTAAAAGCTGCAGTAAAGAGTTCAAAAATGACTTGGTTAGCTTCCGATGAGGACCGCGAAGGAGAAGCTATTTCTTGGCATTTGGCCGAAGTTCTTAAATTGAACGACAAAAACTCGAAAAGAATTTGTTTTCATGAAATTACGAAAACAGCTATTCTTGCCGCAATCGAAAATCCAAGAAACATAAACAAAGATCTTGTAGACGCGCAACAAGCTCGACGCATTCTCGACCGTTTGGTTGGTTTTGAACTTTCACCAATCCTTTGGAAAAAAGTAAAACCATCACTTTCAGCTGGTCGTGTTCAATCGGTTGCTGTTCGAATTATTGTTGATCGTGAACGAGAAATTATAAATTTCAAATCAGAATCAGCTTTTAAAGTCTCAGCGATTTTCCTTGTTCCAGCACCAAACGGAACGATGTTTAACCTCAAAGCTGAACTTTCTAAAAAATATAAAACAAAAGAAGAAGCACTAGCTTTTCTTGAAAAATGCAAAAATGGTACGTTCAATGTTTCGGATGTTGAAATTAAACCAGCAAAGAAATCGCCAGCTGCTCCTTTTACAACATCAACATTGCAACAAGAGGCTAGTCGTAAAATGGGATTTTCGGTAGCAAAAACAATGCAAGTTGCTCAAGGTTTATACGAACAAGGGCATATAACATATATGCGTACTGACTCTGTACATCTTTCAGACTTGGCAATAGCAACGGCAAAACAAGAAATTGAAAAAAGTTTCGGTAAAGAATATTCTAAGGTTCGCCAATTTACAACATCATCGAAAGGTGCTCAAGAAGCTCATGAGGCAATTCGTCCAACATACATGAACAATGCAAATGTTAGTAATAATTACGATGAACAACGTTTGTACGAACTTATTTGGAAACGCACGTTAGCGTCTCAAATGAGCGATGCAATATTAGAAAAGACCAATGTCAGTATTGCTGTGTCGAATGTTTCTGATGCTTATTTCATAGCTCGTGGTGAAGTTATAAAATTTGAAGGATTTTTAAAAGTATATATTGAATCGACCGACGACGAAAGCGACGATTCAGATGATAGCGTTATTCCTCCAATCAAAAAAGGAGATATACTTCAAAAACAAACAATTTCTGCTATCCAACGATTCACACAACATCCTGCACGATATTCAGAAGCAAGCCTTGTTCGTACATTAGAAGAATTGGGGATTGGTCGTCCATCAACATACGCACCAACAATTTCGACCGTTCAAAAACGCGGATACGTTTTAAAAGAAGAACGTCCTGGTGAAAACAGAACTTTTACACAATTAACTCTCGACAAAGATAAAATAGTAGAAGCTGTAAAAACGGAAGTTTTTGGCGCTGAAAAAGGCAAATTATTTCCTACTGATATAGGAATGGTAGTTAATGATTTCTTAGTAAAACATTTTACAGAAATATTAGATTTTAACTTTACGGCAAACGTTGAGAAAAATTTTGATGAAATAGCTACTGGCAAAGTTGATTGGACAAAAATGCTTGGCAAGTTCTATAAATCATTTCATCAAATTGTTGAACAAACTGCCGAAAATTCTGAGAAAAATTCAGGTGAACGCATTCTAGGTCTTGATCCAAAAACGGGAAATGAAATATCAGTTCGCATTGGACGTTTCGGCCCGATGATTCAAGTTAAAAATCTTTCAAAACCAGATGAAAAGCCTCAATATGGGAACATTCCAAAAGGCATTTTAATAGAAACAATAACTCTCGAAAATGCTATAAAAATATTAGATATTTCGACCGATGGAAAGGTTTTAGGGATAGACCCAAAATCGGGAAAAGAAATTTCAATTAGAGATGGCCGATTTGGACCCTTTGCACAACTAGGTTCAAGTACTGATGCCGAAAAGCCTCAATATGCCAGCCTTGCAAAAGGTCAAACAATTGAAAGTGTAACCTTAGCTCAAGCTATAGAATTATTCAAATTACCAAGAATTGTTGGCGAATACGAAGACAAGAAAGTAAGCGTTGGAGTTGGTCGTTTTGGTCCATATATTACACATAATTCGGTTTTTACTCCACTAAAAAAGACTGACGATCCATATACTATAACTCTTGAAAGAACAATTGAGTTAATTGAAGAAAAAAAGATAAAAGATATAGAAAGAACAATAAAAGTTTTTGACGAAGATAAAAACTTTAAAGTTGTTCTTGACCGTTGGAAAAATCCAACCGTTTACTATAAAAAGAAGTACCATAAGATTCCGAAAGGCCTAAAACCAGAGAATTTAACTTTAGCTGAATGTATGGAAATTGCGGGAGCTGTTTCAACAAAAAAAGTAGCAACAAAAACGACAAAAGCTAAAAAATAGGCAAATGGAATTGGAATTATATTTCGAACAGCCAAAGGAAATCGCAACTAAAAAAAGTAATGAGAGGAAAACCATTGCTGATTTTACCACTTTTTATAGCCCTGAACTTTTTAAAAACATACAAGAATTTTCTATTGTATTAATCGGAATTAAAGATGAACGCAACTCTACAAACATAGGTGTTGCTGAATCTGCTGATATCGTTAGAAAATATCTTTATACCTTATGTAACCATAATAGCGATTGCAAAATTCTTGATTTAGGAAATTTAATCAATGGTAAAACACTCGACGATACCTATCATGCTTTACAAGATATTGTTGGATTTCTTATTTCAAAAAATGTAACACCACTCCTATTTGGATCATCACAAGATATGATGTATCCTATTTCAAAAGCGTTAAAAGAAACGTTTTCCAATTTAACAATTGCAAGCATTGATAGTCATATAGATATTGGAACAGAAGATGAGATTCATAACCATTCAGTTCTACAATTCATTGACAAAAAGATTCAACCGCATAAAATAGTTACAATTGGAAGTCAATCATACTTTGTTTCAAGTTCTGATTTTGACTATATAGAGAAGGAAAATCACACGAATTTTCGTCTAGGGAAAATTCGTGAAGATTTCAAGAAAGTTGAACCATTAATACGTGATTCACAGCTTATTGTATTCGATATTAGTGCAACTCGCCAATGTGATGCTCCTGGGAATAAGTTTACTTCACCCAATGGGCTAACTGGTGAAGAATCTTGTCAATTAGCAAAATATGCTGGATTATCTGAAAAGACAAAAGCCTTTTTTGTATGCGAACATAATCCTGAAAAAGATAATGCAGAGCAGACAGCACATCTAGTAGCTCAACTTTTATGGCATTTTATTGATGGATTTTACAATCAAAAAAACGATTATCCGAAAGAATCTATAGAAAATCTACTAAAATATGTTCTAAACTCAGATGAATTTGGAACTAATTTCATTTTTTACAAAAGCCCAAAAACAGATAGATGGTGGATAGAAATTACAAATGAAGATAACGAAAATAGTACATACCTAACACCTTGTAATTACGAAGATTATATTTCAGCATGTCATAATACAATTCCGGACATTTATTTGCAGGAAAAAAGCAGATTAAAACGTTTAAAAGCCACAATAATCTAAAGTTATTAACGATTTAGTGTTAATATTTTGGTGCTTTGAAAATATTTTATTTATTTTACGTTTCAAATAATAATAGCTACACACAAAGTGCACAAAGCGATTAAGAAATACTTCCTACTTTTTTTAATAACCTTAATTGGTACGTTAAATGCATTTAGCCAACAAGAACCACGTTCTTCGTTGTACATGCAAAACGTTACTTCATTTAATCCAGGAGCCGTTGGGAGTAAACCTCAAGGTGATGTAATTATAGACATTAAACAACCAATGTCATTGGGTAGTTTTAAAGATGCAGTTGGAAATACGATATCCAATAACACAAATTGGTTTACGTTTAGTATGCCTTTTAAAAAAATAAATAGTGGAATAGGATTCAACATTGTTACAGATAATAATGGTCTTTTTGAAAAAAGCAAATACTATTCACTTCAGTATGCTTATCAACTCAAAATTGGTGAGGGTAAACTAGGAATAGGAACAAATTTTGGATGGAATACAATTGGCTATGATTTCTCTAAAGCAGTATATTCAAATAGCCTCCAAACAGGTTCTGGTGGTTCAGATATTTTAATACAAAAAATACCAAAAAGCAAAACGATATTTAATTTAGGATTAGGTGCATTTTACACAAAAGGAGATTTATATTTTGGAGCATCCTTTACCAACATCAACTCTCCAAAATTAAAACTAAATCAAGGTACTTTAAAATATTTTGTTCCAAATGTATACTTTATTGCAGGCTACACGTACAAACCTACAAATCCGTTAGTTGTAATTATGCCATCTATGCAATACAAAACACCAATAAACGGAATATTAACAATTACAAGCCCCCAATTAAGCTTGAATACAATTGTTGAATATAGTAGATTCCTTTTAGGCGGATTAGAATATTCAACTGGGAGTAATCTTTCAATAATTGCAGGTGCAAATATTAAAAATGGATCAAAATTTGACGGAGCTCGATTCCTTTTTGCTTGGGACATTATGGCTTCAAAATTAGGAGCATTAAACCCTATGAAATTCGAATTTTTACTAGGATATTCATTCAACTTACATATCGAAAAAAATACAAAAACGTATAAGAGTGTAAGATTTTTATAATATTTGTTTTGTGTAACATAAATTTTACTATATTGCTGACCTTAAATCAATAAAGATGAAAATGATGAAAAATGTGTTGATTTCTTGCTGTATCTTACTGATTTTCAGTAGTTGCGCCAATGTTGGCGATGGGGAACTAACAGGTGTTATGGAACGTCCAAGTTGGGAAAATTCTATTCCTTTTGGAATGCTTTACATGCCAATGGGAAGTTTTAGTATGGGACCAAGCGATCAAGATGCACCTTGGGCATTAACTTCTCAAAACAAAACTGTTTCATTGCAAGCATTTTGGATGGATGAAACAGAAATCACAAACAATGAGTATAGACAATTTGTAAACTGGGTTAGAGATTCTTTAGCATATAGAAAGTTAGGCGATGCAAATGAAAAATATTTGATCAGCCAAGACGAATTTGGAGAAGAAATTAATCCTCCATTTATTAACTGGAGCGAACCGATTAATTGGACTGGTGATGAAGAAAAAGAAGCATTACAAGACATGTTCTTAGCTGAAAATGAGCGATTTTTTAGAAGAAAAGAAATTGACACCAGAAAATTAAATTACGAATATTTCTGGATAGACTTAAAGCAAGCAGCTCAAAAACATCAATTTGAAAATCAAGAGAGACGTGCATATAACTACAAAACTGGAAAATATGACGGTGAAGTGATTAAAGAAAATGGTGAAAAAGAAGCTATTAAAGATAGGTCTTCATATATTATGAAAGACATACTCAATGTATATCCTGATACATTATGTTGGATTAGTGATTTTACATATGCCTACAATGAGCCAATGGCAACAATGTATTTTTGGCATCCAGCATATGATAATTATCCAACAGTAGGTATCACATGGAAACAAGCAAATGCTTTCAGTATTTGGAGAACACAATTAAAAAATGGCTTTTTAAAAAGCCAAAGTCAAGCATTTGTTCATGATTATAGACTTCCAACAGAAACAGAATGGGAATACGCATCACGTGGAGGATTAAACCATTCGATGTATCCATGGGGAGGTTATTATACAAGGAATTATTTAGGTTGCTTTATTGCAAACTTTAAACCAATGAGAGGTAATTATACTGATGATGGAGGAATTCACACAGTAGTTGTAGCACATTATGAACCAAATGAATGGGGACTATATGATATGGCAGGGAATGCTAGTGAATGGACAGTAAGTGCATTTGATGAATCTGCTTATAGTTATATACATGATTTAAACTCGGACTACAAATTCAACGCAGTTGAAGATGATTCTCCAACATTAAAAAGAAAAGTTATTCGTGGTGGTTCATGGAAAGATGTTGCATACTATCTTCAATGTGGATCGAGAACATTTGAATATCAAGATTCATCTAAATCATATATTGGATTTAGATGTGTAAGAACATATGAAGGACGTAAACATGGAGCTGATGGTGTTCCAGGAGATTCAAAAATTTATTAATAAGTAAAGTAAAATTAGTTCTAATAATTAAAATCAAGTAAATTATGAGTATTTCAGAATTAGTAGAAAGTGAAGGATACAAAAAGTTCATGGGTAAACTTTATGGATGGGGAGCATCAGTTGTAATCGTTGGTGCACTTTTTAAAATCCAGCATTATCCAGGTGCAAGTCCTATGCTTGTTGTTGGTCTTTCAGTTGAGGCACTTATTTTCTTTTTCTCCGCTTTTGAACCATTACATGAAGAAATTGATTGGACATTAGTATATCCTGAATTAGCAGGATTAGATGAAATCGAAGAAGGCGTTAGTGGAAAAATGGCAGGTAAAAATGAAGTAAAAGGAAAAACTGCAATTGAGCGATTTGATGAATTACTAGAAAAATCGGGTGGAGAAAATCTATTTGAAAAGTTAGGTACTAGCTTAAATTCACTTAATAATACAGCAAAAAATTTAACAGACATTAGCGATGCTACTGTAGCAACTGACAATTATGCAAAAAGCATGAATTCAGCCGCTGGATCAGTTGGTAATTTAGTTAACAGTTATGAAAAATCAGCAGAAACAATTAATGGAGCAACATCTAAAATAGCAAATTCAATTTCATCTTCAGGTGAAGGATATCAATCACTATTACAAGGTTTAAACACTAGTCTTGTTTCTATTGGAGATAATGTTACAGAACAATCAAAACAACAAGCTGCTCTTTCTAAAAATCTTGCAGCATTAAATTCTGTTTATGAAATGCAACTTAAAAATTCTGATAGTAATCTTCAAGACACAGAACATATTACAAGTGGTATAAATAAAATCATGCAAGATCTTAAAGATACTGCTAGTGATGTTGCTCAATACAAAGATGAGATTTCAAAATTAAGCAAAAACTTATCGGCATTGAATACCGTTTATGGCAACATGTTGTCTGCAATGAATGTAAAATAATTGTAAATTATTTAGTTATAAATTTTAAAAACTAGACTAATATGGGTCACGGAAAAGAAACGCCAAGGCAGAAGATGATCGGGATGATGTACCTAGTACTCACCTGTTTACTTGCTTTGAACGTATCAAAGGATGTATTAAATGCTTTCTTTTTAGTTAATGGAAGTCTTAATGAGACGACAAAAGGCTTTAATGAAAAAACATCTATTCTTTATGATGCTCTTTATAAAGCTTCTGTTCAAAATCAAGTTAAGGCAGGTCCTTGGAATGATAAAGCAAAACAAGTAAAGATTAGAACACAACGAATTATTGACAGCCTACAATTGTGTAAAGATACAATTATGGCTAAAGCCGATCATTTAACAGGAAAGAATATCGATGTTGTAAAACCTGATTCTATCTCTTCAAAAGATAATAATAATGTGCCAGCTGAAATTATGGTTGGCTCCACAGGGAAAGGATTAGGTGTTATTATGAAAAACTCTTTAGCAAAATACAGAGAATACTTATTAACTATAGCTGGAAAAGATTCTGGTCTAATTAAAACAATAGAAAAAAATCTTGAAACATCTGATCCTAAAATGGGTGCAGATGGTATTAAACATACTTGGGAAGCTGAACATTTTGAACATTTACCTTTAATTGCTGTAGTTACTATACTTACTCAATTACAAGCTGCTGTTCGAAATACAGAATCAGATGTAATTGCTTATTTATTAAGTCGCGTTGATGCTGGTTCTTTAAAATTCAATAAAGTTCAATCAACTGTTATTCCAAATTCTACTTATATTATGCAGGGTGGAGAATATAAAGCTCAAATCTTCCTTGCAGCATCAGATTCGACTCAATTACCTCAAATATGGGTAGGTGATTATGATTCTTTAGGTCCTCAAAATTTAAAAATTAGAGCTGGAGCAACAAAAGTTGAAATGGATCCTAAAACTCATATTTGTACTTATACTACAAGAGGTTCTGCAATTGGTGAAAAGAAATATAAAGGTATCATTACGATTAAAAGTCCAACAGGTACCGATTTATCTTATTCTTTTAAACAAAGCTATCAAGTAGCAGCATCTTCATTAGTTATATCTCCTACAAAAATGAATGTATTCTATATTGGAGTAGAAAACCCTGTTGATATTTCTGTACCAGGAGTTGCTTCAAATAAACTTTCTGCATCAATTTCTCAAGGAAGTATTTCTCAAGGTTCTGATGGAGGATATGTAGTTAAAGTAAACAATGCAGGAACAGCAACTATTAATGTCTCAGCAAAAATGGACGGTGGCGTTAAACCAATGGGTTCAAAGGAATTCCGTGTAAAAAAAGTACCAAATCCAGTTGCGAAAATTGCAGGTAAAACTGGTGGACCAATTGCTGCAGGATTATTAATGGCAGTAAAAAGAGTTGATGCAGTAATGGAAAATTTTGATTTTGCATTAACATTCAATATTACTGGATTTAATATATCAACAAAGTCAAAGGATGGTTTTACAATAGACAAACCATCTACAGGAGCAGGAATAACTTCAGAACAACGATCATTACTTGAAGGAGTGAAACGTGGTCAAAAGTTATATTTTGAAGATATAAAAGCAGTTGGTCCTGATAGAACAGTACGTGAACTTGGTACACTAATGTTTAAAGTTGAATAATTTTAAATTTAAAACTGTATGAAAAAACTTCTTTTCTTCATTTATGTCGTTGGTGCTTCATTAAGCCTAAACGCACAAGTAAACGACGGAGTATATGAAAAAGAACATGTACCAAGTAGAAAACCGATACCATATCCTTTTCTTCGTGAAGCAGATGTTATGTGGTCTAAAAAGATAGTTCGTTGTTTACCTTTACGTGAAAAGTTAAATCATCCTCTTTATTACCCAACAGAACAAATGGGAACAAGAATGAGTTTAACAAACTTAATTATGTATGGGGTATCAAATGAAGGTCTAACAGCATATGATGCGATGGTAGATGATAAATTTACTGTGCCATTAACAAAAGCTCAAATTAATCAAAATTTTGGAGCAGGAATGGATACTGTTTCTATTTTAAATGAACAAACAGGTATTGAAGAAAAACAAGCTATTGAAAAACCAGCAGTACTTTCTGAAGTTAAGAGAATGCTAATGAAAGAAGAATGGTTTGTGGATAGACAACGTTCAGTCTTAGAAGTTAGAATAATTGGCTTAACAGGTATTAGAGAATATTACAGAAAAGAAGACGTTGAAAAAGAAGAAGTTTTGCTAAAGAAAGTATTCATGGTTTATTTTCCTGAAGCACGCAGATTATTTGCAAGTCATGAAGTTTTCAATGAAAAAAATGATGCTGAAAGAAGAACCTTTGATGATATTTTCTTTAAAAGAAAATTCAGTAGTTTTATAACTCAAGAATCAAATGTATATGATGATAGAGGTATAAATGAATACAAAGTTGGTTTACAAGCTATGCTTGAGGCCGAAAAAGTAAAATACTGGATTTTTAATTTTGAACATGATATGTGGGAATTTTAGAATCCCTGAATAAAAAAGACCTTGATTGCTAAAATCAAGGTCTTTTTCTTTTAAAGAACTCAATACTTAAAATATGAAAAATAACTATTGTATAATAATGGCTGGTGGTGTTGGAAGCAGATTTTGGCCTCTAAGTAAATCAGATAAACCAAAACAATTTATAGACATCCTTGGAATTGGAAAAACATTCCTTCAATTAACATTTGAAAGATTAAATAAGATTTGTCCTGCTGAAAACTTCTATATTGTTACAAACAAAGCATATAAGGACATTGTATTAGAACAATTGCCAATGCTTTCAGAGGATCAAGTATTATTAGAACCTAAAAGGAGGAATACAGCTCCTTGTATAGAATTTGCAAATTATAAAATAGCATCTAGATGTTCAAACGCAAATATTATAGTTTGCCCATCAGATCATCTCATTTTAAAAGAAGATGAATTTATTCGAGTTGTTAAAGAGGGCATTTCATTTATTGAAAATAAAGATGCACTATTAACTCTAGGAATAAAACCTAGCAGACCAGATACTGGTTATGGATACATTCAGATTGATAAAAACAAACCAGAGAACAATAGTGAAATTAATAAAGTTAAAACATTTACAGAAAAGCCAAATATAGACTTAGCAAAATTTTTCTTTGAAAGTGGAGAGTTTTTTTGGAACTCAGGAATTTTTATTTGGTCGTTATCATCAATAGATAAGGCATTTAGTAAATACTTACCAGAGGTTTCACAATTATTTAAAAACAGGAATTCATTTGAGTCAGAAGAGGAATTTATTGATACAACTTATTCAGAATGTCCAAATATATCAATCGATTATGGTGTAATGGAAAAAGCCGATAATGTATATGTATATAAGGCTGATTTTGGTTGGTCTGATTTAGGAACATGGGGTTCTTTATATGATAATACAGATAAAGATGATAATAAAAATGCAATAATTGGTGATTCAATATTATTATATGAAACAAAAAATTGTGTTTTTAATATACCTCCCAAAAAGGTTGTTGTAGCTCAAGGATTAGATGGATTTATTGTTGTTGATTCAGGTGAAAGTCTTTTAATTTGCAAAAAGGAAGAAGAACAAAGAATTAGACAATTTGTGAATGACATTCAAATAAAAAAAGGTGAATCATTCGTTTAATTAATTAGGTAATCTATGAATAAATATTTGCTATTAATTATCTTTTATTTTACTTGTGAGATAACGAAAGGGCAAATCACTTTTGATCCAACCGATAAAAACAATTATTTTACTATTACCTATAATAATCAAACAATTCCCGAATCAGTAAAAGAAATAATAACAAAAACGACATTACAGCTTTCGAAATATATAAAATCATCTATTCCAATAAATGTTACAGTAGATTGGATTGCTCAAAACGCCAATATTCAAGCATCCTGTTCGCCAAATGGTATGATTTCTAAATTCAAAAATTGTCCCAAACAAAACACATTATTTCCAATATCCTTAGCTGAAAAAATTGCGGATATCGAATTAAACAATTCGACAGATGCAGATATTATTATGCTCATTAATAAAAACATGAATTGGTATTACGGAATAGACGGAAAACCAGATTCAAATAAAGTTGATTTATATACCATTTTACTTCATGAACTTTGTCATGGCTTAGGATTTAAAAGCAATTTTATCGCAGAAAATAATAAAGGATATTTAGATGGTATAAATCAACCATTCATATACGATTTATATTTAGTTGACAGTATCAAAGAACATTTAACAGACACAAAAAAATATCCAAACAACTCGTTATCCCTATACAATGCATTAACGTCTGATTCAATTTATTTTTCGGGAACTTTTGTCCATATTAAGAACTTAAATAACAATGCTCGAATCTATGCACCTAAAATATATAATCCGGGTTCATCAATTAGTCATCTTGATTACAATACTTACCCACAAAATAACGAAAATTCATTATTAAATTACACAAAAAAGTATGGAGAATCAATCCATAACTTAGGTCCAATTTGTGAAGGAATTTTAGCTGATTTAGGTTGGAATGATTTTTTAATTTCTGTAAATCAACTTAAAGATAATGAAAATAGCAATTATAAACCTGAAATATTAGTTTATTTAGATTCTATTTTTAATCCAAATTCATTAGAATTACACTATTCATTCGATAATTTTGCAAATGAAATTGTATTACCTTTTATTAAAACAGATACGGCTAATTATTATAAATCAATAATTCCAAGTTATATATTTGAGCATAATGTTGGATATTATATTACAGTTAAAGACTCAAACAATACTGTTACTGCAGGAATTCCAAATAATTACCCAACAAACTTTTATTCGTTAAGAATAGGAATTGATACAATTAAACCAATCATTAATCATACGGCTTTATCAGAAATATCGGAAGATTTGGATACGCTTTATCTTTCGGCAATAGTAACAGATAATATAGGTATTGACTCTGTTTGGGTTGATTATTTAATAAATCCTAAAAGTTTACAAGATTTAAAAGACACATCTAAATATAACAAAATAAAACTTTTGCGACATCAAAAATCAAATTACTATACGGGAAAAGTCACATTAAAGAATAAAATTCAAGAAGGTAACTCTTTTTTATATCAAATTGTTGCAATTGATAGTTCAAAAAACAGAAATATTACATATACAAGTGGTAATGACTCGTATAATTTTTATGAATATCAAGTTGGACCAAGATCATTACCATTTATTAGTTTAGATGAAAACTTTGAAGATACAATTGTAAGCAAAGATCGCTTCAATATTAGTAGTTTTGAGAATAAACCAGATTTTACTATATCTAAACCTACTGGATTCTCAAATTATGCATTACATTCAAAACATCCATATCCGACAGCTGAATATACAGGAAAAACAATTGATTTAATCGCAACACTTAAAAATCCAGTAACAATTAGATCTCAAGAAGCATACTTAGAATTTGATGAAATCGCATTATTGGAACTAAGCGAACAAGGAACCGTATATGGTGATTATGAGTTTTGGGATTATTGTATAATTGAAGGATCTAAAGATAAAATAAACTGGTATGCATTTGAACAATCAGGATATAAAACTGAGTTATATCCTGATTGGCTTTCCACATTCTATTCAAAAACATCAACCGATAATAATGGTAAAATAAGTTCAACGGCAGATTGTGCTGAGAATTTATATCATCATCATAAAGTTAATCTACTTGGCAACAAATACCTTAGAAAAGGTGATACTGTATACATTCGTTTTCGTTTATTTTCCGATGCATTTCAAAATGCATGGGGCTGGGCAATTGATAATCTGAAAATCCAAACAACTCCTGTTAATGAAGAAATTATTAAGAATTCAGAGAATGTAAAAGTATTTCCAACGATTTCGAGCAATTATTTTACAATTATTTCTAAAAAAGAGTCAAATATTAAAACAATTGAAGCAGTTTCAATATTAGGAGAAAGAACTCTTTGTTCAATGGAAAAAGAAAGTGACAATATGTACAAACTTTCTATCAATACAATTCCAGGAATGTACTTTCTTACTGTAAAATTTTGCGACGGGAGTATTACGGAATTAAAAGTAATTATAAAAGCTATTTCAAAGGAGTAAACGTATGAATGCCTTGCTCATATAAAATGCCATCTTTGATCAAAGTATAATTTATTGTGATATTCCCAAGAAAATCATATGTTCCTTTGCCACTAATGACATAATCCTGACCTTCTTTATCTACCCATGGTTGTTCAAGTATCTCGACTTTCATCGTTGAATCTTTAAAAAAAGTGTAAATCAATGTTTGACCATTTGCAGGAAAATTCCAAAAATTCAAATCTTTAATCGTATTTGACTTCTCACCTGCAACAAAAGTTGTTTTATAGGAATCTTGATTTATTGGTTCTGAGCACATATATGAACCAACAAAAACATCTAAAAAAGATTGTTTAGAAATCGTTAATATAAATTTATTATAGTTATTTGCGGGACTTACTTGACTCGAATCAGAAATCTTAAAAGAAGCCGTAACGCTTTCTCCTTCAGAAAAATTACTTGATTTTATTAAAACATTAAAAACTGCAAAGACAGAATCTGCATGTAAAACAGTTTTATAGTCTTTAATAATATAATGTTTGTTTTTAATCGCAGTACTATTTGAATCAATTTCTAAAATTTGAATCGTTTTATCACCTTTAAATGGAGTTGAATTAATTTGAACTGTTATTGGTATAGCGATATCAGCATTAACAGAAAAAGGAATTATTTTAGAAACTTCATTTTGCGAAAACTCTATTAAAGAATGGTTTTTGAATGTTTTATTTTCCTTTTTACAACTCAAAAGAATTAAAGAAAGACTAAAAAACATCAATATCCATTTATTCTTCATCTTAGTATCCTGGATTTTGTTTAATGTTATTGTTAGCATTTATTTCTGATATTGGAATTGGAAATGCATATAAATAACTAGGGTATGAAACATTACAGACAGTTGAATTACAGTCATTTCTATTGATAGAAGACTGTAGTCTTTTTATATCAAAATAACGTTGACCTTCAAATGCGAATTCTTTTCTCCGTTCCTCCAGTATAAAATTAAGTAAATCGTTTCCTTGAAGTTGAATTGGAATTGCTTTGTTGTCAGAGCGTTTTAATAAGGTATCAAGTAATGTTCTTGCCAAATTTTGAGCTGCCAGTGAAAAATTAGTATTTCTTAATGCAGCTTCTGCATAATTCAGATAAATTTCAGTATATCTTATTATTGGAATATTATCAACTCCAGACATAGAAATTCGACCAGGATATTTTGTTAAAAAGATATCCTTTCCTTTTTGGTAAAGAGTTTTCCTTGCGTCATTTTCACCAAATAAGTTATACAAATCATTCGTTGAAACAATATCTCCATATCCTGATTTTGAAAGCATATATCCGATTGAATTTGTTCCATTATTATCATTTAATGTCATTGAAATAGAAAATATTGATTCCGTTGTATATGCTAATTTCCAAGATGAGACATATTCTTCATTTTCTAAAAGAGAATATTGATTTGATTTGATTAAATTATAAGATAGACCAATTACCTCAGAATAAATCCCCATAGTCATATAAACTCTTGATAATAGGGATTTTACAGCATACGAACAAAGTGTATATGGTTCGGATGATTTTAATACTAACATTGTATCAGCTTTGTAGAAATCAGTAAGTATTTGATTGTAAACAGTATTAACCGCACTTCTAACTGGAAATATTAGACTATCTTCTGATGTTGGTGTTGTAATTATTGGAATACCAGCATGTCCACCTTTTCCATTTGCAGAATCAACACCTGAAGAAATTGTGTATGGCTGTGCAAATAAACGAACCAAATCAAAATACACAAGAGCACGAATAGCATATGCTTCTCCTAAAATTTGACGTTTTTCTATATATGAAACTTTTGTTAATTTCAAAGTAGCATCAATTACATTATTAGTTCGTGCAATTATTTTATATCCCAATTTCCACAATCCATCGAGTTCTGCACTTGATGATGTTACAGAATAGCTATAAAATGAGCTAAAATTATTCAAATTTGTTGATGATAATTTTGCGTTATCGGTATACACTTCCGTTAAAAGAAATAAATTTCTGCCATAATACCTATAATCTTGAAGCCCATCATAGCAGCCATTTAAGGCCGATCTAACCGCTTGAATAGATCCATATGCATTTGTTTTATTTGAAAAATAAGACGGCTCTCTGTCAAGAAATTTCTTTCCACAACTAATAGATATCAAGGCGATTATGAGATAGATTACATTTTTATTCATTCTAATACGCCGTTTTATCTTTTTTATTATTCCACTTTTCAAAAACAGTTAAAGCTTCAGTTCGAGATATATTTATAAAAGGGATTTTTCGTTTTTCAATTGGTGTAACAAACTCATTGTAAATAATATTATCATCAAATCCGGCATCATGAGCATCTTCGCGAGTTGCTGCATAATATACTTTATCAATATGTGACCAATAGATAGCACTCAAACACATTGGGCATGGTTCACATGATGAATATAAAATACATCCCGATAAATCGAAACGTTGCAAAATCTTTGCTGCTTTTCTAATAGCATTTATTTCAGCATGAGCTGTTGGGTCATTATCAATAGTAACAGAATTTGTTCCTACTGCGATAACTTTATTTTCATACACGATAATCGCTCCAAAAGGGCCACCATTATTATCAATACTAAGAGAAGCCTCAGAAATTGTTTGACGAATATATGAATCTTCAGTGTGCATTCTTATTTATCTAATTACAATCGTTTTTGATATCGTTTGCCCAGGTATCATTCTAATCGAAATAGTCCCGGCTAAAGTAATTGTTGAATCTTTTTCTGATGCTTTTAAAGCTAAGACATCTAAGAAACACTCTTGATAACGAACATATTGACAATGTCCATATTTATCTGTTTTAAGTGTTGTATCGACTGCACCCTTTTTAATACTGTTTGAAGAAACATAAAAATTAACAAAAACAGATTGTTGAGGGAATCCAGCAGGACTTGTGACAGTAATATATGCAATAGCCTTTTCTTGCTGTTTTACACATCCACAAAAAAAGAATATAAATAATAGAATAAATAGTAAAAATCTAGACATAATAGAATATAGAAATATGTTTGTAAATACTTTTTAGAAATTGAATTTTGGTTTACTAATATAGAATTATTTTTAGTTAATTTGCAATACAAAGTTAATGAATCAATCGACCTAATGCGACCTATTTTATTATTTTTTTGCCTTTTGTTCTTCAGTTCGTTTAGTTTCAAAAAGAAACATACGGAAACCGTGGCATTGATTCAAACAAATTTTGGAAATATTAAAATAAAATTATATGATGATACGCCTCTTCACCGCGATAATTTCATTAAATTAATTAATAAAAAATACTACACTGATATTCTATTTCATCGTGTAATAAAAAATTTCATGATTCAGACTGGCGATCCAGAATCAAAAAATGCAGATAGGACTAAATTACTCGGCGTTGGAGGTCCTGGTTATACCATTCCCGCAGAAATTTCAATGAATCATATCCACAAAAAAGGTGCACTTGCTGCCGCACGCTTGGGAAATGATAGTAATCCTAAAAAAGAATCTTCAGGAAGTCAATTTTACATTGTTGTTGGTCAACCTTTAACCGAAGAATTATTAAATCAAAATGAACACCAAATTCTTGAATCAAAAAGAGGTGAATTAATAAATATGTATCTTGCCAAACCGGAGAATAAGGACATGATGCCTAATTTAGATGCCTGTAAAGAAAAAGGTGATAAAGAAGGTTTTGATAAAATTGTTCAAAAGATAACAAATGACTTAGATCCTGATTTTAAAAAACTTGACTCAATAAAATACACAAAAACTCAAAAAGCAGAATACATTGAAAAAGGAGGTTCACCACATCTAGATAACGATTACACTGTTTTTGGTGAAGTTATTGAAGGTATGGATATCGTGGAAAAAATATCATTGGTTTCTACCGATTCAAACGATCGTCCTCTCGAAGATATTAAAATCTTGAGTATTAAAATTTTGAAAAAATAAATTATTATGTTACAAAACGTTCTTGATACACAAAAAGAAGTCCTAGATTTCGAAATAACAAATGCAGAATCGCTTGAACAATTTAGATTGAATTTCTTATCGAAAAAAGGGAAAGTTAGCATCCTTTTCGAGCAATTTAAATCAGTTCCCGTTGATCAAAAAAAAGAGTTTGGTCAAAAATTAAACATTTTGAAAGCTATTGCTCAAGATAAACTGAATAATGCTCAAGCTAGTTTTACAACGATAAAAGATGAATTAAATATTGATTTTTCATTACCTGCCGACCCAATGTCGATAGGATCTCGTCATCCGCTATCGATAGTTCGAAATAAAATTCATGATATCTTTAATCGCATCGGATTTACCGTTGCCGATGGTCCTGAAATTGAAGATGATTGGCACGTTTTTTCTGCACTAAATTTCCCAGCCGATCATCCAGCACGCGATATGCAAGATACCTTTTTCATTGAGAAAAATCCTGACATTTTGCTTCGCACACATACATCGTCAGTGCAAATTCGCGTAATGGAAATGCAAAAACCTCCAATTAGAGCACTTTTCCCAGGACGAGTTTTTCGTAACGAAGCAATTTCGGCAAGAGCTCATTGTATCTTTCATCAAGTAGAGGGATTGTATGTTGACAAAAAGGTGTCTTTTGCCGATTTAAAACAAACCCTACTCTATTTTGCTAAAGAAATGTTTGGAAAAGACACACAAATACGCCTTCGTCCATCATTTTTCCCTTTTACTGAACCATCGGCTGAAATGGATATTTCATGCTCAATTTGTGGAGGAAAAGGTTGTAATATTTGCAAATATTCTGGCTGGGTAGAAATTCTAGGATGTGGCATGGTTGACCCGAACGTTTTAGAAGCATGTGGAATTGATAGTAAAGAATATTCTGGTTTTGCTTTTGGAATGGGAATAGAACGAACAACAATGCTAAAATATCAAATAAACGACATCAGATTATTCTTTGAAAATGATGTTAGATTCTTGAAACAGTTTGCTTCAGAAGCTTAAAACTTTTTTGAAAAAATGAACAAACTTGTGATGAATAAATTACAGATAATAATTCTATTCATTGCTATGTTTGGGAATTCTGTTTTAGCACAGAACATCAATATCAGCATTTTCACAAATCAAAATCTCCAAAGTATCAACTTTACTGTTGTTACAGGGAAATATGATGTAATAGCCGACAAAAAAGCCGTTATTTCTTTGAAAGAAAATGATACTATTAGAATAAAACGACTTTCAAACGCTGTTGAGATTATAAAAAACAAAGAAATTCTAGGGGTATTTTCTTTTATTCAAATTAGAGGTATAAATACCGAAAATGTATTTGCCATCATTCCAACATTTCCCAAGTTAAAAACAAGAGTTTATGATGACGATATCTATATAAAATCGCTATCAGGTGAACTCCAAATCATAAATGATGTTTCATTTGAGAAATATGTAGCAGCGTCAATCGAAAGCGAAGGTGGTTATCTTGCCCCACTTGAGTATTATAAAGTACAAGCTATTTTGTGCCGAACGTACGCAATTAAATATTTCCAAAAACACATTTCCGATGGATTTAATCTTTGTGATAAAGTCCATTGTCAGTCATATCGAGGTAAATCTGTAAAAAACCCGAATATTAGAAAAGCCACTGATTTAACGAAAGGTTTAGTTATTGTCGATTCAAATCAAAATGTCATTACAGCAACTTTTTTTTCCAATTCTGGAGGACAAACGCTAAATTCGGAAGATAACTGGACAACGAAAATGCCTTATTTACGCTCTATAAAAGATACATTTAGCCTTGGACAACCGAACGCAAAATGGGAAAAAAGAATTCCTAAATCAGAATGGATTACTTATTTATCAAAAAGAGGATATAACACTGATTCTTGTGAAGATTTTCGATTTAATCAATACTCTCGAGAAAGTACATATACCGTTGGGAATTGTTCTATTCCTCTCAAGAAAATTAGAAATGACTGGACTTTAAAATCAACCTTTTTCAATATTATCCCTATTGGCGACACACTACTTTTAAAAGGAAAAGGATTTGGCCATGGTGTTGGATTATCACAAGAAGGAGCAATCCATATGGCACAAATGGGCTATAATTACGAAAAAATCATAAAGTTTTACTACTATAATGTTCAAATAAAGAGTACAAAGACATTTCGTTTTTTTGAAATTCAATAATAAAACATTTTACAGAGAGCCTTAAACAACAAAAAAAGTAGTACTTTTATCAGCCCTTTTAGTCACAATATTTTAAATATATTCTATGGTTAACTCAAACGGAAAAAAGCCAATACATATAGCAATTGCAGGAAACATTGGATCGGGAAAAACAACATTAACCGGTTTACTTGCAAAGCATTACGGATGGGAAGCTCATTATGAAACTGCTAACGACAATCCATATATCGACGATTTTTATAAAAACATGAAAGGTTGGTCATTCAATCTACAAGTTTATTTTTTGAATAGCAGAATGAGCCAAATCATGAAAATTCGTGAATCAGGCAAAACCGTTATACAAGACCGCACACTCTATGAAGACGCATATATTTTTGCGACAAATCTTCATGAAATGGATTTAATGTCAACACGCGATTTCGATAATTATTTTTCACTCTTTCAACTTTGCTCTGAACTCATTCAACCTCCAGATTTAACTATTTACCTACGAGCATCAGTACCCAATTTAGTAAAGAGAATTCAATCGAGAAGTCGCGATTATGAAAACAACATAAGCTTGATGTATCTACAAAAGCTAAATCATCGATATGAGACTTGGATTCAATCATTTACCGAAGGAAAATATTTAATCATCGATACAGACAAAATTGATTTCATCGAAAGTCAAGAAGATCTAAGCAAAGTCATAAATAAAATTGATGCTGAACTATTCGGCTTATTTTAATCATAAAAGCATTTTAACAATCCATTATGGAAGATACATTACGGTATAATTTCAACTCAAGCGACATTCTTTTCAAAGTTTACAGTAATCGCAAACCAATAATCATTATTACAATAATCGCAGTTATTGTCTCAACTATTGTTTCATTTGTGATTACACCAAAATTCCGTGCATCAACTGTTTTATTCCCAGCACCATCCGTTTCCATTTCAAAATCGTTAATCTCGGTTACGGCTCAAAGCAGTGAAAATAGTATATTTGGACAAGATGAAGAAGTAGAACAAGTACTTCAAGTTCTAAATTCAGAAGAACTACAAAAGAAGATTGTGCAAAAATATGACCTTGTAAATCACTATGATCTAGATTCAACTGATCCACATTTGAATAGTGAATTAAATAAAAAATGGGAAAAATACGTTTCGTTTGGTCGCACACAATTTATGGCTATTGAAATCAGTGTTTTAGATAAAAGTCCTGATATTGCAACATCAATGGCGAACGACATCGCATCTTGTATCGACTCGGTAATGAACCGAATGGAAAAAGAACGTGCGACGAAAGCATATGAAATTGTAAAAATCCAATACAAACAAAGAGAAGAGCAAGTTCAAGTATTAAGCGACTCACTTCGGAAAATAATGGAAATGGGTGTCTATGATATTGAAGCGCAATCGGGTTCGTTGAATCGTGGATTAACACAAGCATATATTGCAGGAAATCAAAAAGCAGTTGATAAGATTCTAGAAAGACTTAATTTTTTAGCAAAATACGGAAGTAAATATTTGACATTGAAAAATATTATCGAAAGTCAAAGTATCCAATTAAGCTTATTAAATTCAAAATGTAACGAAGCAAAAGTCGATGCAGAGCAGTCATTAACACATATTTACGTAGTTGATAAGGCTTATCGTCCTGACAAAAAAGCATTCCCACAACGAGCACTAATTATTTTAATTTCTGCACTATCAACCTTCCTTTTATCAATATTGATAGTGATAATTATTGATGCATTAAAAGATTTCAAAGGGAAAGAATTGAATTCGACAAAAGCATAATTGGCATTGCAATCAAAAAGGAAAATACTTTGGTTGATAATCGGTTGCATTCTATTTATTGCATCCAATATTTTCTTTGTTGTTAACGACAATTACCTTTTTGGGCTTCTCCCATTTGGATTAGCGGTGCTATTATTTTTGTTCTATTCGCTCGATTCTGTGCTTTTAATCATTGCATTTTTCACACCTCTTTCAATACCACTTCGGCTCTTTTTCCCAACTTTGGGCATGGACTTGAATCTTCCAACAGAACCACTTTTAATCGTTGCAACAGGCGTTTTTATTTTAAAATTACTTATTGAACAACGATTCGACAAAAAAATACTTTCACATCAGGTAACTATTGCAATTTTCCTATATCTCACTTGGATGGCATTTACATCTGTTACAAGCACATTGCCAATAGTATCGTTCAAGTTTTTAGCAACCAGAATTTGGTTCATTACGAGTTTCTATTTTTTAGCAACTGCCCTGTTTTCAAAATCATCAAACATTCCAAAGTACATTTGGGCATATACCATTTCTTTGTCGATTGTTGTCATGATTACACTGATAAAACATTCTGCATTTTTTTTCAGCCACGAAACTTGTTATTTAATAATGCAGCCGTTTTTCGATGATCATACTTCCTATGGAGCTGTTCTCGCATTAGTAATCCCACCTCTTTTTGGATTGCTGTATATGTCGCGCAACAACATAAATTACTATATTTTAATAATGGTTTTAATAGGAATTATACTTGTTGGATTGTTTTTCTCGTATACACGAGCAGCATGGTTAGGCGTTTGTTTGGCATTTGGAATTTGGGGTCTCATCAAACTGAAAATAAAATTCAGAACTTTGGCTCTTGTTGTAATTACGACATCACTGATTATAATTCCGCTTTCGAATGAAATATACTTTATGCTTCGAAGCAATAAATCAGATTCATCGTCTAATTTCTCAACGCAATTCCAGTCGATGACAAATATCAAAACCGATGATTCGAATGTGGAACGGCTTAATCGCTGGAGCTGTGCTTGGCGCATGTTTCTCGACAGACCAATTACAGGCTTTGGTCCGGGAACTTACATGTTTAAATATGCACCATATCAACGGTCGTGGGAACGGTCGCTGATAAGTACCAATGCAGCAAACTTAGGCAATTCGCATAGTGAATATATGGGACCACTGGCAGAGCAAGGACTTTTGGGATTACTGCTGTTTTTAGCAATTATTTTCACAACCGTTCGTACTGCATTGAAAGTAATAAATCATTCGCCAAATAAGAAATCTAAACTGATTGCACTTTGTTTAATATTAGGTTTGTTTACCTACTATTTACATGGCTTTATGAACGATTTTCTGGATATGGATAAAGTTACTGCTCTCTTTTGGGGATTTACAGCGGCAATTGTTTGCCTAGATGTTTATCATTTTGAGGTAAGTAACGAAGCGAAATTACCTATAAATCAAGTAAACCCTCAGGAAGAGTAAACTCAATAATCTGTTTTTCTTCGTTTACAGCCGTAATAAAATCCTCAACGGCGGGAATAAGATACGATTTCCCATTACTTACAATTTCAAACAATGGATGTGCAGGATTTTCAATAATATCTGAAATCGTTCCTATTTTCTTTTTGGTTTTTACATCAATAGCTGTATAACCAATAAATATGCTTAATCCTTCATCTATTTCTTCGTCCGATTCTGGAAAACAATCGTCGGGAAGATAGAGCGAACAACCAATAAACTCATCAATTTTCTTATCGGAATTATAATCGAGGAACGAAAGTCGCAGATTTGTTTTACCTGCATAGGCTATTTTATTAATGAAAAAAGGAACCAGTTTACCGTTGAATTCAACGAAAACTGATTCCAATGTTTCGAAATCTTCAGGATTATCAACATCCAACGTTACTGTAACACCCCCATCGTATCCATGGGTTTTCGACAATTTACCAATTAAGGTATAACCGTCGAGTGCAGCTATGTTGGTGTTTTTATTATCCAAATTATTCTGCTGCTGTTTCTTCAGCAACTTCCTCAGATGCTTCTGCTGCTTCAGCTTGTGCTTCTTGGTTAGCTACTTCCGATTTTTTAGCGATTTTTTCTAAGCGCGATTTGTTTGCTTTTACTTCAGCTTCTAATCTTTTTTTAGCGTCAGCTTCTTTTGTTGACGTTTGTTTAGAAAGTTCTGATGCAATTTCTTTTGCATTTTTTTCTTTCCATGCATTGAATTTTTCTTCACATGCTGCCATGTCGAAAGATCCTTTTCTAACACCAGTTAAAAGGTGTTTCATGTAAAGTACACCTTCTTTACGAAGGATTGATCCTGCTGTTTCAGTAGGAAGGGCACCGTTTTGTAACCAGTACAACACTCTGTCGAAATTAATATCGACAGTAGCAGGTTTCGTGATTGGGTTGTAAGTTCCAACTTTCTCGATGAATTTACCATCTCGTGGTGCCCTGCTGTCTGCAACAACAATGTGATAGAAAGGTTTTGCCTTTTTACCATGTCTTGCTAATCTAATTTTTGTGGCCATTTCTTTTTGTTTATAAGTTTTTAAAAAGTGGTGCAAAGAAACAACTTTTTATCAATACTACAAAATAAACTGTTGTGTTTTTAATACAGATTATACAACCGAAATAAATCAACATAATAACCTCATTACCTATTACTTAATTAACATAACCAATCATTTTTTAAAAACACACAAATAAGGAAATAATAACTCATTGAAATTTTATAGTAATCATTCTGTTATGAGAAAATCTAGTTATATTTGCGCCAAGCAAAGCATTAATAATTAAAGAAACTGATGTCAAGATATAATATCAGAGAAAAAATATTTAAAAAGATTCGGAATAAATACCGACTCATCATCTATAACGATAAGTCGCTCAAAGAGGTACTTTCTCTAAAATTGACAAAACTCAATGTTATTATGTTGATTGGGGTAATGACTATCCTTTGGATTTTCTTTGTCTATTATGTTGTTGCCCTCACTCCATTAAAAACATATCTTATTCCCGATTTTCCCAAAGCTAACGAACGCAAAGGAATTGTAGAAAATGCATTAAAAGTCGATTCTCTCGAAGCACGACTAACGATGTATGAAAACTATGTAGAAAAAGTAAAAGCCGTTTTAAGAGGTGAAGACGTTCCCGGCTACAATATTTATGATAAAGATTCGGCAGTTACCAAACAAAAGGTCGACTTATCGATTTCGAAAGATGATTCTATTTTGCGTAAGCAAGTTGAAGCTGAAGAAGAATTTAACCTTGCCACAACCGACGATGACAAAAATGCTGATGCATTATCGGGTTTAATTCTATTTGCTCCCGTAAAAGGTATAATCACAAATGTATATAGTCCCATCAATAACCATTACGGAACCGATATTGTTACATCAAAAGACAATGTTGTTCACGCAGCAATGAATGGAACCGTTGTCGTTTCACAATGGACACTTGAAACAGGGTATGTGCTTTGCATTCAACACGAAAAAGATCTGATGACAGAGTATAAGCACTGCGCAAAAATCTTGAAAAAGGTTGGAGATAGAGTGTTATCGGGCGAAGCAATTGGCATTGTTGGAAACACAGGCGAACTATCTACAGGTCCTCACCTTCATTTCGAATTGTGGCACAAAGGAACAGCTCTCAATCCCGAACAATACATCAATTTTAAGTAAGCTTTTCCGATGGCAAAACATATTGCAGTTTTAGGTTCTACTGGTTCTATAGGCACACAAGCTCTTGAAGTAATTGGCAATCACCCCGACGAATTTGTTCTTGAAGTTATTACGGCAAATAACAATGCCAATTTACTGATTCAACAAGCAAAAGCCTTTAATCCTAATGCAGTTGTTATTGCCAACAAAGACCTTTACCCACAAGTAAAAGAAGCATTACACGATCTAGATATAAAAATTTATGCAGGTGAAGAATCGATAGAACAAATTGTTGAGCTTGATGCGATAAACATTGTTCTTGGTTCTTTAGTTGGTTACTCTGGTTTACTGCCAACAATAAATGCCATTAAACACAAAAAAACAATTGCTCTTGCCAACAAAGAAACACTCGTTGTTGCAGGCGAACTGGTTACTCAATTGGCTATTGAAAATCAAGTAAAAATATTACCTGTCGATTCGGAACATTCTGCTATTTTTCAATGTCTTACAGGAGAATTGGAATATGGAAATGAAATAGAAAAAATAATCCTTACCGCTTCGGGTGGACCATTCCGTCAGTTTGACAAAACGATGTTGCAAAACGTTACCAAACAGCAAGCTTTGAAACATCCAAATTGGGATATGGGAGCTAAGGTAACCATTGATTCAGCTTCGTTGATGAATAAAGGATTGGAAGTTATTGAGGCAAAATGGTTATTTGGTATCGACCCTAAACAAATTGAAGTTGTTATTCATCCGCAATCAATTGTTCATTCGGCAGTTCAGTTTACCGATGGTTCGGTGAAAGCTCAGCTCGGATTGCCCGACATGAAACTTCCTATATTATACGCTTTTGGATTTCCACAACGGTTGAAAACAAATTTTCCGCGATTCAACTTTTTCGACTACCCTGCCCTAACCTTTGAAAAGCCTGATATCACTCGATTTAGAAATCTTGCATTAGCATTTTCGGCAATGGAAAGTGGTGGAAATATGCCTTGTATTATGAATGCTGCAAATGAAATTGCGGTGGCTGCATTTCTACTTGACAAAATTGGATTCTTGCAAATGACCGACTTGATTGAAAAAACGATGCAATCTGTTACGTTTATTAAAAAGCCTTCGCTAACCGATTATATTGAAAGTAATTTGGAAGCCAGACGTTTCGCTGAAAGTCTTTTAAAATAATATTATCTAGGTTCTTCAGGAACATAAACAGTAAAGGTCGTTCCAAAACTTTCTTGACTTTCTATTTTTATTGAACCACCATGACGTTTAACAAAATCGCGACAAAGTATTAACCCCAAACCAGCTCCTTTTGCAGCCGATTCTGGCTCATTTGTAACAATGCGAGTTGGAATATTAACATTATAAATACTTGCTATTTCTTCTTCGCTCATTCCTGAACCATAGTCTTTTATTGAAAACACAACCTTCCCAAAAGCTTTAGAAATGACAATATCAATGATACCATTTTGATCTGAAAATTTGATAGCATTTCCCAAGATATTTCTCAACACAAAACTTATAATATTGTAATCGGCAGTTAGTTGTACATCGTCATCATTACTAACTTGAACCGTAATGTTTTTTAATTTCAAGAGATACACCGTTTGTCGTTCACACTCTTGTAATAAGGTAGCAAACGAAAAACGTGAATATGAAAGGGTTAAGTGATTGTCTTTCATCTTTGCCCAGTTGAGCAAATTATTCAACAATTCGTGAGTTTGAACGGTGATTTGATGAATTAGTCGAGCATAATCGAGTTTTTTCGCATCATCTATTTCAGAAAAACGTTCGACCAAAATATCAGAAAAGCCGATAAGGTTACCAAACTGATTTCGCAAATCATGCGATACTGCCGAAAGTAATTTATTACGGAATGAAGTAAACTCTTCGAAAGTATGTTGGTGCTGATTAAGTGTTTGTTGTAATTTTTTATTTTCCGTAACATCTGTTTCAGTCACATACCACAACGACCAATTGTCTTTACAATCGTCGGGAATAACTGTTTTAATTGAAGAAGCCGTTACCTCGCCCGAAAGTGATTGCTTTTGAGATTCATACTCATAACAGTTTCCACCTTCGATATAATGAAGAATTTCTTCACGAACATTATTAAACGATTCGTTCGTAAAATGACTTCGTATTCCTTTTTTGATTTGTAATTTACTAGTCGCATTATTTAAACTAACTGCTTTTTGATTAACATCAACAACTCTGATGAGACTCAAAAAACGAATTAATTCGGCAGGATTTCTCGTTAAATAAGTTCGGAAATTATAAACTCCACGATTGCGAATTGTATCAATTTCCTCTTTCAACAAACTGGCATCTTCAACCCAAAGAGCTACACCAACATGCGAAAAAAGATCTTTATAAACCGATTCACTAAGAGTCTGAAAATCTTGTTCAGACTGAGTTATCGTTAAAATTCCTGCGTCAATTGCCACTATCAAACATCATTAAATATCGACCTTTGAAAAGATTCCAAAAATCCTATGCAAGATAGCGTTTGTATGTGTTGTAAAAATACGTAAAACGCTTAACATTATTAACAAGATATTGACATTGACACTATAAAAAAAGACTAAGAAAATAAGCATTTATTTATACTTTTGTAAAAAATAAAAACAATAGACTCATGGCACAAACTGCATTATCAGAAATAGGTGAATTTGGATTAATAGATCGACTTACTAATAAGTTTAAAACGATTAATCCTTCAACAAAAATGGGAATTGGTGACGACTGTGCAATTGTTTCTTATGGAGATAAAAAGGATATTGTCATTACAACGGATTTACTTGTAGAAGGAATTCATTTCGATTTAATGTATTGCCCCCTTAAACATCTTGGTTACAAATCGGTAATGGTAAATCTTTCGGATATATATGCAATGAATGCGACACCAAAACAAATTACCGTTTCGGTTGCAGTATCAGCAAAATTTTCGGTCGAAGCTCTCGAACTATTATATGAAGGAATAGCATTGGCATGTAAAAATCACTCGGTCGATTTAATTGGTGGCGATACTTCAAGCTCAATGACTGGAATGACAATTTCAATTACAGCCATAGGTGAAGTTGCTAAAGATTGTGCCATAAAACGTTCAGGAGCAAAACCAAATGATTTAATCTGCGTTTCGGGCGATTTAGGTGGAGCATATATGGGATTGCAAATCCTTGAAAGAGAAAAACATGTGTATAAGGAAACGGGATCGCAAGCTCCAAAGCTCGAAGGCTACGACTATGTTCTTGAAAGACAATTAAAACCCGAAGCACGCAAAGATATTGTTGAGCGTTTGGCTAAATATAAAGTTACACCAACGTCAATGATTGATATTTCTGACGGCTTATCATCTGAACTATTACATATTTGTAAAAACTCATCGGTAGGCTGCAAAGTTTATTCCGACAAAATACCGGTGAACGAAAACACTTCGATGGTTGCAACTGAATTTAATATCGATCCATTAACTGCAGCATTAAGTGGTGGCGAAGATTACGAATTACTTTTTACCGTTGACATTTCCGATTTTCATAAAATATCGATGGTTGCCGATGTGCGAATTATTGGGAATATAGCCATGGAAAACGAAGGTGCACATTTAATTACAAAACAAGGCGATAAAATTGCTTTAATTGCTCAAGGTTGGAATGGTTTTAAAAATTAGCATTTAAAATTGACCTACTTTTTCACAGAGTCAAAATCTTTGCCTATTTTTATGCATTATATCAAAAGGGAATAGCCAATGTTTATTGTAATAATTATTTCATTTTTTGTACTTTTTTCATACTGTTTGTTGATTTTTATTTTCATCAATGGATGGATGAAAACCGAACCTTTTAAACCTTTATTTACACAAGAATTTGAAACAAAATGTTCCATAATAATTGCAGCACGCAATGAAGCTGGCCAAATTGAAAACATTTTATCGGACATTCTTCAACAAGAATATCCTCGCGAATTATTTGAAATAATAATAGTAAACGACCATTCAGAAGATAATACAGCCAACATTGTTAGTTTTTTTCAACAAGGAAATGCCATTTCGCTCATCAACTTACAAGGTGAAAAGACAGGGAAAAAAGCAGCTTTGACAGAGGGAATAACATTATCGAATGGTGAATTAATTCTCACTCTTGATGCCGACTGTAGAGTTGGTAAACGTTGGTTAATGACAATGGTTCAATTTTATAAAGAAAATAATTCGACCGTTATAATGGGACCAGTTGATTTTCATGAGAAGAAAGGTTTTTGGAATAAAATTCAAAATCTTGAATTTTTGAGCTTAGTTGGATCTTCAGCAAGTGCTATAAATAATGGTCAAGCTTTTTTATGTAATGGAGCAAACTTAGCCTACAAACGCAAAGTATTCCTTCAACTTGAAGATCCTTTCACACAAAACATTTCATCGGGCGATGATTTATTTTTTCTCCATAAAGTAAAAAAAATAAATGATTCACAAATCCATTTTCTTAAAAATAGCGATGCAATAGCCTATACTCATGGTGTAAATTCAATAAAATCATTCTTTTCGCAAAGAATTCGTTGGGCTTCAAAAAGCTCAAAGATAAATGATAGCGAATCATTAGTTTTTATGGCTATTATTTCGGCAATGAATCTTTTATTGCTATTCTTACTCGTAGTAAGCATTATAAATTCAAATTACTTATTCATATTTATCGCTTGTTTCGGAACAAAAACAATCGTTGATTTTGCATTTTTCAAACAAATTCTCCCATTTTTCGAAAAAGAGAACCTTTTAAAACAAATACCTTTAACAAACTTCTTTTATTTCCTTTACTTTGCAATAATGATTATCCTTTCGTTGGTAATGAAACCAAAGTGGAAAGGTCGATCGATTAAAGTATAACGCGTATGGTATTGAACTACATCTGGATAGGATTCTTTTTAATTGCCGCAGTAGTTGCAATGATTAAAGTAATTATATTCGGCGATTTTAGCATTTTCCCAACAATAATGAAAAGTGTTTTCGAAATGTCGAAAACAGGTTTTGAAATTTCACTTGGACTAGCTGGCATTTTAACACTTTGGCTGGGAATTATGAAAATCGGAGAAAAAAGTGGAGCCATTTCAATATTTTCAAAAATCACAGGTCCTTTTTTTACGAGACTTTTTCCCGAAATCCCGAAAGATCATCCAGCATTTGGCCATATGACAATGAATTTCACCGCCACAATGCTTGGGCTTGAAAATGCTGCAACTCCACTTGGTTTAAAAGCAATGGAATCGTTGCAAGAAGCCAATCCGAAGAAAGACACAGCATCCAATGCGCAAATCATGTTTTTGGTTATCAATACTGCAGGATTTACGTTACTGCCAGTTGGAATAATGATGTATCGTGCACAATTTGGAGCTGCCGATCCTTCGGATGTTTTTATTCCAATTTTACTAACATCGCTTTGTGCTACACTTTCGGGCATCATTTTGGTTTCTATAATCCAAAAAATCAACCTTTTCGATAAAGTTATTTTGGCTTATTTAGGCGGAATCTTAGCAATGTGTGGAAGTTTAGTTTGGTATCTTTCTACTAAATCACAAGCTCAGATTTCATATTTTTCGAGTATTGTAAGTAATGCAATCATTTTTGGAATCATTATTCTATTTATCCTACTTGGTTTACGAAAAAAAATAAATATTTACGACACCTTTATTGAAGGTGCTAAAGATGGTTTTGCAACTGCAATAAAAATAATTCCATATCTTATTGCAATCCTAGTGGGTATAGGCGTTTTTCGTGCTTCAGGTGCAATGGAATTTCTATTAAAAGGAATCACATGGATATTCCATATTGTAGGAATAAACCCCGATTTCGTAAATGCATTACCAACTGCACTTATGAAACCATTAAGCGGAAGCGGTTCCCGAGGTCTTATGATCGATACAATGAAAACCTTTGGACCTGATGCTTTTGTTTCACGATTATCGTGTATTTTTCAAAGTGCCTGCGATACAACATTCTATATTGTAGCCCTTTATTTTGGCTCCGTTGGAATTAAAAACACTCGTTATGCCGTAAGCTGTGGACTCGTTGCAGATGGTGTTGGAATCATTGCTGCTATAATCATTGCAAAACTATTTTTTATATAAGATGCTATGTTTTACAATAGATTCAAACCATCAATAACCATATACATAATCTCAATAGATAAAGTATTTTCGAATCAGCTTTTATTAAAGTTAGAAGATGATACTGATGCTTTGGTAATTCAAGATGATAGCGTTGAAGAATTTTTTCAAGAAATACAAGAAAATCCAGTACTTGAAGATACAATTCCAATTATTTTGGTTGACTTCATTCTCGATACGATGGAAAATCATAATGCAAAAGATGGACTTGAAGTAATGAAAGAGATCAAAACATTATATCCAAATTGGGAAATAATTATCATGTCAGATTTATCTTCAAATAAAATCAAAGATGATTCTATACAAGCAGGAATATTATATCACGTTTTTAAAAATGATAATACTGGAGCAAGAATTATAAATAGAATACATCAAATCCAGAACAAATATTATCTTGTTTATAAGAAAAAAATGGTTGTTTTATCATTCGCACTCATGGTTATTATATTCCTTGGTTTTTTTGTGTCTCGAAGTATTTTTTACTATGTTGATTAATTTTTTTGAATTATAAAATAATATTACTAATTTTATCCCTCGGATTGGTGGGGAAAGGAATTGTTTAAAAACTATTATATGGCAAACGAACAACACATTGAATCGCTCGAACAAGCAAAAAAACTTGCGGAAGAGACTGTACAAGAAATGGAACAAACACTTTTGAAAATGAAGCAAGAAGCTTCATCAAAGGTAAAAGAAATTGACAATGCAATAGCTCAAGCCCGTCAGCAATTTCCATTACAAGAATCAACTGCAAAAGTGGCTCCTGAATCTGATATGATTTCAGTAGAAACTCCTAAAGTAGAGAAAAGCGAGAAACCAGTCGAAAAACTAGTAGAGAAGCCAGTAGAAACTCCTAAAAAAAACATTGAAGACAAAGATTCAAAAAAAGAGAAGGAGAAAAAAGACGAAGAAAAAGAAAGAATTGAAAAATTGCTCAAATCTCGTGAGAATGAAAAGCAACAAATTGCCGAATTAAAAAAGAATTTGGAAAAAAGGACAAAAGGCGATAAACCTGCTGAGCCAGGAAATACAGGTATAAAGCACACAAATGCCGAAGTGTTTATCTATGTTGTCGATGATAATCCACTACAACTTAAAGTTCTTTTAGAAAAATTTAAAACGACAAAAAGCTTTAAAACGGCCAAAGGATTTACAAGTGGTGAAGATTGTTTACAATATATTAAAAAACATAAATACCCTAAAAACAGTATGATTATGGCTGTTGTCGATTATTATCTTGATGATAAAGGCAATGGTGAAGAATCAAATACAGGGATTGACGTTTTACATCTATTAAAGGATTATGATTCAGATATTGAAGTTATTGTACTTTCGGGAAGCGATGACGTTGATATTGCAGCATCTGCAACTCACTTTGGCGCAGTCTCTTTTGTAAAAAAAGGAGAAGATGACTTCAAGAAAATTGTAAACAATATTGTGTGGGCAATTCATGAAAAAGCAAAAGTTCGCAAAGTTGCAGAAACACAAAACATGATTAAAAAATTATCTCTTGGAATTGGTATTTTTACAATATTATCTTTTGGGATATACTTTATATATATGTATTTAGACGGTTTAAAATAATTGACCAAAACATACAATAACTTTAAGAACCCATAAATACTATGGGTTCTTTTTTTTAAAATAAAATTATGAAATATTCGTTTCAAAACCTCTTTTTGTATTAATTTAGAATAATGATTCATCTCAACAACATTCAAAAAAGTTATACATCAGGTCAGAATAAACTGCACGTTTTAAAAGGCATTAGTCTTGATATTGGAAAAGGTGAGTTTGTATCAATAATGGGTTCATCTGGTTCTGGAAAATCTACACTCTTAAATATTTTGGGAATATTAGACAATTACGATGATGGTGAATATTTACTAAACAATACATTGGTGAAGGGTCTTTCTGAACGGAAATCTGCTCATTTCAGGAATGAGCTAATAGGTTTTGTATTCCAACAGTTTAATCTTATCTCATATAAAAATGCTTTGGAAAATGTGGCTTTACCCCTATTCTATCAAGGAGTAAATCGCAGAAAACGCAACATAATAGCCATGGAATATCTCGAAAGAGTCGGACTAAAACCTTGGGCTGAACATATGCCCAATGAGATGTCGGGTGGACAAAAACAAAGAGTTGCAATTGCTCGTTCGCTCATTGCTCAACCTAAAATAATACTTGCTGATGAACCAACGGGAGCTCTTGATTCTGTTACATCAATAGAAATAATGGATATTTTCAAAACGGTAAATGATCAAGGAATTACTGTCCTGCTTGTTACCCATGAGCACGATATCGCTGATTTAACAAAGAAAAAAATTATTTTAAAAGATGGTTTGATTGATGAAATAGTTGTTAATACACCTAAAATAAACTTCAATTAAAAACCTATGTTTTCGTTTGAAATTTTCCAAGAAATACTAAACTCTATTCGACAAAATAAACTCCGAAGTTTTCTTACATGCTTTAGTGTAGCTTGGGGAATTTTTATGTTAATTGTTCTTTTAGGAAGCGGCAATGGTTTGCAAAATGGAATGACATCTTCGTTTAAAGATGCTTTAACGAACAGCATTTGGATGAGTTCTGAAATCACAAGTTTGGATTATAATGGTATAAAAAAAGGAAGAAGAATTGACCTGAAAAATGAAGATCAGGCAGCAATTAAACAAATGTCAAATCAAATTGACTTAAGTTCTACTCGTTATACAATCCCCGTAAGTACAACTATTGCGTACAAAGAAAAATACGGCAGTTACGAAGTTCGAACAGTAATGCCTGTTTATCGCGAAATAGAGTTAATAAAAATGATGGAAGGTCGGTTTTTAAATGATAGAGACCAATCGGAATTTCGAAAATCGAGTGTTATAAGTACCGAAATTCGTGATTATTATTTCCCGAAAGAAAATTCTATTGGCAAATACCTTAAAATAAATAACATAGCCTTTCAAATTGTTGGCGTTTTTGAAGATAAAGATAATTGGGACAACAATCGATGTATCTATATTCCAATATCAACTGCTCAACAAATTTTTAGCGCTGGACATAATATTTCTTTGCTTGCTGTAACTTTAAAAGATATAACTGTTGATCAAAGTAAAGATATTGCAACAAAGGCTAAGGAACTATTAGCCAAAAGACATAACTTCGATCCAAAAGATCCGAGAGCTGTAAATATTAATAATAATTTCGAAAATATGGATCGAAGTTTATCGATAATTCGAGCAATCAACATCTTTGTTTGGTTTATTGGAATTGGAACAATCATAGCAGGAATTGTTGGAATAAGTAATATTATGCTTATTTCTGTTAAAGAAAGAACGCAAGAAATTGGAGTTAGAAAAGCACTTGGCGCTAAACCATGGTCAATTATAACAATGGTTCTTCAAGAATCGATATTTCTAACAACCATGGCTGGTTATATTGGACTTGTTTTAGGCGTTGGGTTACTCGAAATTGTGAGTAAAAACATTCCTGAGAATAAAGCATTTATAAATCCTTCGGCCGATATAGGAGTTGCAATATGGGCTACGGTTGTACTTATAGTTGCAGGAGCAATTGCAGGCTTTTTCCCAGCACGACAAGCTGCCATGATAAAACCAATTGAAGCACTTAGATACGAATAAATGATTTTAATCTTCGATAAAGATAGCTGGCAAGAAATAATGAGTGTTCTCACAAAAAACAAATTGAGAACGTTCCTTACTGCATTTGGCGTTATTTGGGGAGTATTTATGTTAATCGTAATGCTTGGTGCTGGTAATGGATTAAGCAATGGAATGAGTGGTATTTTTGAAAATATGACAACCAACGGCATCGATTTAAATCCAAGCAAAACCACACGTGCATATAAAGGTATGAACAGGGATCGTCAAGTAAAAATATATAACGAAGATGTTGAAATCCTAAAAAAGCAAATCCCACAATTGAATCATATAGCAGGCGGAGTGTATGTTCAACAAAGTGTTGTAACGAGAAATTCTTCAACGGGCGCATTTGATGTAATGGGTATTTCGGATGAATATCAGTATATCGATAAATTAAGATTCGATTTTGGTCGATTTATAAATTGGAAAGAATCGAAAGATATGGGGAAAGTCGCGGTGCTTGGGAAAAGAGCCTACGAGCAACTTTTCAAAGAAGGAGGCGATCCAACTGGGAAATACATTAAAATTAATGGAATCTTTTTTATGATTATCGGCAAATATACCTCAACACATGGCGAAGGTTGGGGAGATTGGCAAAATAATTTGATTATAATTCCACACACAACAGCTCAACGAACGTTCCATTTTGGTAACGAACTTTTTTTCATGTCGATAAGTGCAAATAATACTGTAAGTATTACCGATTTGATTCCAAAAATTAAACTCGTTTTATCGGCAGTACATAAAATTGATCCTCAAGATACGCAAGCATTTAACGTTACCGATTATTCAAGTTTCTTTAAACAAATGACTAATGTTATGTTAGGAATTTCAATTCTCATTTGGATTGTAGGTTCATTTACATTGATAGCTGGAATTATTGGAATAAGCAACATCATGCTTATTGTAGTAAAGGAACGAACCAAAGAAATCGGCATAAAACGGGCAATTGGAGCAACACCTCGAAACATAATTTCGCAAATACTTTTAGAATCGGCATTTTTGACAACTATTTCGGGATATTTTGGATTTTTGCTTGCTGTTGGACTTTTGGAGATAGTAAATCAGGGTATGAAAAATGCTAATGTTCCAATTTTCAAAAATCCTGGAGTAAGTTTTGGGATGGCAATCGGCTGTATAACAATATTAATAATTGGCGGGATATTGGCTGGATTAATTCCCGCAAGACGAGCCGTATCAATAAAACCAATTGATGCAATTAGAGAATAAAAAGAGCCTCACCCCCAGCCTCTCTCCAAAACAGAGGGGAGAAAAGACAGCATTATTGTTTCAAGCTGCTAGGTTGAAAGGTGATAGTCAGATAAATAGTAAACTATAACAGATATATACGATATGAAAAAAGCCATTAAAATAATAGTAGGAATCCTTATCGCAAGTATTGTGGTTTGGACATTTGTGTTCCTTTACAAGAAATCGCAAAAAGCTCCCGAAGTATTTCAAACGGTTCAAGCTCAGAAACGAACTATTATTAAAAAGACAATTGCAACAGGAACTGTAGTACCCAAAAACGAGACTGATATTCGTCCAAGAGTTTCAGGAATTATAGAAGAATTGTATGTCGTTGCTGGTCAAAAAATTAGAAAAGGCGAAAAAATAGCTAAGATTAGAATTGTACCAAATATGGCTGAATTGAATGCCGCTGAAATGCGTGTAAAACAAGCAGAAATTGGATTTGCAAATAGTAAAATAGATTTCGACAGACAACAAGAACTTACGCAAAAAGGAGTAACAGCAAAGGCCGATTTTCAAAAATATGAATTAGCATTTAATCAATCGAAACAAGAATTGGAGGCTGCTAAAAATAATCTTTCAATTGTTCGTGATGGTATAAATAAGGAATCAGCCATGGCATCGAACACCATCGTTTGTTCAACGATTGATGGAATGGTATTGGACGTTCCTGTTAAAGTTGGTCATTCAGTTATAGAAACCAATGCATTCAATGCTGGTACAACCATAGCAAATATTGCGGATATGAGCGAAATTGAATTTCAAGGGAAAGCAGATGAAACCGAGGTTGGCAAAATTAAAATTGGTATGCCTCTCCTACTGACAATTGGTGCAATTGATGGAGTTACTTTCGACGCAACATTATCGTACATTTCGCCCAAAGGAGTTTTGGAAAATGGAGCTATTCAGTTTGAAATTAAAGCAAATGTTAAACTCCGTAACGATTATTTTATTCGTGCAGGTTATAGTGCCAATGCTGACATTGTGCTTGATAAAAAAGATAGCGTACTTTCTTTAGAAGAGAAAAACGTGATTTTCGAAAATCAAAAAACCTTTGTTGAAATTCGAGTTGATTCTACAACATTCAAAAAAGTGCCAGTTGAAATTGGAATTTCCGATGGAATATACACACAAGTTTTATCGGGAGTAACGGAGAAAGATAAAGTGAAAGTTCAGAAATAATATACTGATTAGGTTATAATACCTAAAAGCCTCAGATTAAAAAATCTAAGGCTTTTAGGTATATTTAAAACCAAGTTTATTCTAAAACAATCTTCTTAGTAATAATTCCATTGGAAGTTTGCACTTTCAAAAAATAAATTCCCGATGGTACTATCGATTTTACATTTACCGATAAATGATGTTCTCCTTGTTCTTGTGTTTCATTAATTAGGTCAGTTATTTTACTCCCAGCAATTGAATAAAGTCCAATATTTACTTGTGTTTTTTCGAATAACGAATAAGAAATAGTACCGATTGTATTTACCGGATTTGGAGAAATTGCAACTTGATAGATTCCATCAACAATATCACTTTTAACAAAGCCATTTATTGCAGTAAATTTTACTGTCTGAATAGTACTAGAATTTAAAGGATCGCTGACGATAAGTGATATTATATATTCGCCTGGAATTACAGGAGTAAACGAAGGATTACTTATCAGTGCATTATCTAAACTAATATAACTGCTAGATGGTTGAGATTGAATAGACCACTGGTAAGTCAAGGGGTCATTTTCTGGGTCATTACTTTGTAATCCATTAAGAGTAACTTTTATCTTAGTTGCAATCGTCGAATCATTTCCAGGAACTGCAATTGGAATTCCATTAGTATTTCTTACGTTAAATGTTAATCTTGAAAAAGCACTAGAATCAGAACCATTATATACTTTTAAACCAATTTCATAATTTCCATTTACATCAGGTTTGAATGTTGTGATTGTATCGGTTGACGCTGAAATTAAAGCTGTACTTGTTGCTGGTTTTGAAATGATAAACCAATTAAATGAAGTTACCTTTTTTCCTTGTGGATCAAAGCTTTTTGAACCATCTAAGTTAATGGAATTCCCATTTAATAAAATAGAAGGAACAACATTCGCTTTTGCAATTGGTGCAATTATAGAGATATTTCCCGCTTTCAAGACATTTACTAATTCAAAATAATGACCTGTTGGATTTGATTGAGAATTTGTTCCTAAAACTTTAATATGTAAAATATGTTTACTATCTGCCAATCCACTACCAATTATTGCAAACTTTGTTGCTGTTCCCCATGTTTCAGTAAAATATGCATCAAGCGTTTTAGGTGTACCATTGTCAACCCATGCTTGCACTTGACCTCGATATGACGCGTAATAATTTGTATACATCAACGATATCGTATTACCATCAACTTCAAAGTCGATTTGAGAATCAACAGTCGACGATGTCCAATTTGAAGTGCCAACTTTCCATCCACTATTTTGAATAGGTACTAAATTTAATGGTGAGTACAAATAAGTATTGTCGAATTGTGTTGAAGTAATTGGCGTTGATAATGTTTTATCAGGAGTTTTAATATCTGCATCAGCTGGTAATGTTGCATATATTCTTTCTAATTCGGCTATCATATAATTCGCGATATACGACATCCCTAAATCATTGGGATGAACGCCATTAGCACCATCATGGTTTGTTCCATTATCACCATATGTTTGTGCGAGTGTTTTTCCGTCTTTTAATACACGAGCTCCTATTGAATCGGCAAAACATACCATTGGAACTTTATATTTTATTCCAACAGGTTTATGTAATTCTTTAGCTGTTTGTCCATTTTCCATTTTCAACAATAACATCATCACTCCAGGTGTACTATCATTTGAAACTAACTGACGAATCAATCCCTCCATTGTTTGTTCAGCTGTTGAAACACCAGCATCATTTACTGAAAACTCTACGGTAACAAAATCAGGATCAAAACTAAAAACATCGCGTTGAAGTCGATGAACACCAATATCAGACCCTGTTCCTCCTATTCCGGAATTTATTAATGTTATTTTATCTTTACTTAATGGGAATTTTGTTCTCCACCATTCTGTCATTATATTAACCCATCTATTACTTTCGGAAGAGGCTAAAGAACCTTGTGTTATTGAACCACCAAGCACAACGATATTAATTGGTTCTCCCCTTCGAGCTTTAGCCATTGCACGATAGATTCGTGTTGTATCATAACCTTGTGAAAAACTTTGAGAAAAGCCACAAGCCAAAAGCAATACCAGACTTGCTGTTTTAATATTTTTACTCATTTTAAATAGTTTTATAATTTACCAATTCATTAATGTTTTAATATAATTTGTTAAAAGGCTGGCAATCTCAGCATGCTGAGCAACCGATGGATGAGTGTCGCAACCAGCATTCCAGCTTTTTGTAGTGCTAAATGCAAAAGACGATACATTATTATCTCCAATTTCTTTCATTCTACGAGCAACGGCTGCATTATATTTTATCATTTGGGCTAATAAGGACCCATTAGCCATTGGACTTGTAATCAATACAATTTGTGTATTTGGATAATGCGTTCTTATTGATAGCAAAAATGTTACATATGCTCCAAGGAACTTTGATGAATCACTTTGAATACCATCATTTTGACCTAAACAGATAGTTAAAACATCTGGAATATATTGATTAAAATCCCATACTGTACCTGTCGTATCAAGATTTAATCTGTCAAAATCTCTAGAAATTACATCAGTTTTATTACAACAACTTTTAATCAATCCGATTCCCGAAATAGACGAAAGATGATATTGAGCATTTAACACTCGAGCAGTTCTAGCTCCATAGCTATAATATGCGTTATGTTGAAAATACCATTGTGAACCATTTGATGGATTTAAGGAACATACTTGATAGCTTTGATCGCTTCCAGTTCCACATGTTATTGAATTTCCAATACATTCAATTTTATGAGAGGGTAATGCTGTTGCCGATACTAATCCTTGGCAACGTAAGCCAACAAATTCGATATAGCCAATTCCAGCTTCAGTATCTTTACAAATTACTATTGAATGTGTTCCAGAAGTAAGCGTACTTGAAACTCTTATCGTATTTGATTTTCCAGTATTTCTAACCCTTAAAATAATCGTATCATCTACAATTATTTGAATGAAATTAAGATTATTACCCCATAAATTTTGATCATTCAATAAAACATCGCAATAGGTACCTATAAAATTTGCAGTAATATATGCACCAGGAGCCCATGTTTTGGGTAATGTTGAGAGATTTGTAAATCGGCCAACAAAATTAAAACTCGACAAATTATCTACGGCCTTAAACACGGGAAGATTAGGATTAACCCAGACAATATAAATTGCTTTTGGCACTGCTGGATCTTCTGGTGTAACGGTATAGGTAACACTTCCTTTAGAAAATCAACTGAAGTTCCACTTTCGGGACTTACTTTTGATCCAGGAGAAACTACAATCGTTGGAACAATTTTAGATAAATCGGTACCATAGGGAACCGTTACGGCAACACTTGATGCTGTAACTTTACCCGTATCTTTTAACGAGGGAATAATAAAGGAAATAATATTTGCATTGCGTGAAGCTAATCGAACCTTTACTTTCCATATTTTAACAGTACCATCGGCAGCAGTAACTGTATAATTAACGGCTCCTTTACTAAAATCTGTAGCTACACTTCCTAATGGTGAAATTGTAGCATCTGGAGATGTTGTTATTGTTGGCATTAAAGCGGTTAATAGTGAGCCGGTTGGCATAAGAATATAAACTGAATCAGTAGTATATGTTGTTGGAAATGATTGATTGAGAATTGCAAAACCAAGAATATCGGCATCGCTTCTTTTTGCATTGACTACACTCACGCTCCATTTTCTCGTACTTCCATTTTCAGCTGTTACAGTATATTCAACGGCTCCATTTGCAAAATTTGTTTCAACATCAGAAACTGGTGAAATGTTTGCCTTGTCTGAAACGACAATTGTAGGTTTAATTTTTGACAAATCGGTTCCCGTTGGCATTACAATAGCAATTGTTGCTGCTGCAGAATCTTTCTTAGAATCTCCAATTTGATTTTCAATTTTAAAACTTACTATTTCTTTGCCCGAAGATTTCGTTTCATTTTTCTTACACGAAATCACAAATCCGATTACGACTATAAATAAATAGTACATTACATGTTTCATATTTTATCGTGCATTAGTAAATATTTAGAGTATTCATTTAAAACAAATATAGTAGTATTAAACAAAAAAAGCGTCATATTTTACCAGGAAAATATGACGCTTAGTGTATTTATTACAAAGTATTTACTTTTTCTTAAAAGTACTCTTTCCGATAATGCTATAAAGAGGACAAGTCGATGATAAACTGGTATATCCCAAGATTGCTACAAAAGCAAAAAGGATAAGATTTCCCCATTGACCGACAATATTTGAAAGTACGATTATAGCCAATATTACAGCAATTATCATTCGTATGACTCTGTCTATTCGACCTACGTTTTTCGTTTCTTTTGCCATTTCTATGAATTTAAAATGTTCGTTTGAATATTGATTGACTCTTGGTGAATTGCCTTAAATACTTGATCAACCAATTCAGAACTTAAACCATACGACGCTCCTTTTTGTTCCATTGCATGAATAATCTCGTCCCAACGTTTGGTTTGAATAATGCGAATATTATTGTCCTTTTTGTGTTGACCAATCTGCTTGACAACCTCCATTCGTTTATTAATGATTTTCAAAAGTTCTTCATCAAATTGATTGATTGTCAAACGCAATTGCTCGAGCGTATGTTTTGTTTCAGGATGTTCGTATTCCGAATCACGTATAACAAGACGACTTATAATATCACCTAACTGATCAGGAGTAACTTGCTGACGTGCATCGCTTAATGCCACTTTTGGATTAGGATGCGATTCAATAATTAAACCATATTGCCCAAGATCCATTGCTTTTTGTGATACTTCGAAAATCATTTCCGATTTACCAGAAATATGACTTGGATCACAAATTATTGGAAGATTAGGAATTCGTTGATTTAAATCGATTGCTATTTGCCACATTGGAGCATTTCTATAATTTGTTTTTTCAAAACTCGAAAATCCACGATGAATAGCACCAATTTTTCTGATTCCTGCATTGTAAATTCTCTCAATTGCACCAATCCACAATTCCAAATCAGGATTCACTGGATTTTTAATCAAAACAGGAATATCAACACCTTGAAGTGCATCGGCAATTTCTTGAACTGCAAATGGATTTGCAGTTGTACGAGCACCAATCCACAAAATATCGATACCATTTTTCAATGCTTCGTACACATGTTTTACATTAGCAACTTCGGTAGCTGTAAGCATTCCAGTTTCTTGCTTTGCTTTTTTCATCCATTGTAAACCTACAGATCCAACTCCTTCGAACATGTTTGGTCGAGTACGAGGTTTCCAAATTCCTGCACGGAAAATTTGAATTCCTTGTTTCGACAAAGCTCTTGCTGTTTCCAACACTTGCTCTTCAGTTTCTGCACTGCAAGGACCAGCTAAAATAAGCGGTCTTTTATCGTCTACACCCCAGGATGAAACGGGATCTAAGTCTAATTTTAATTCCATTTTATGTAATTTATACTATTTTCTTAATTCTTTCTAAAGCTTCTTGTAAAAGGGTTTCCGATGTACAAAGTGATATTCTTAAATATCGAGAACCATTCGACCCAAATATAAAACCGGGTGTAACGAACACATTCGCATTGTACAAAATAAAGTCGGATAATTCTTCTACCGATTTATATTTTTCGGGAATTTTAGCCCAAATAAACATTCCTACTTGATCCTCATTCAACTCGCAACCAATGTGTTTCATTATTTTTATTGCCTCAACTCTTCGACGTGTGTAATGTTCATTAATTTCATCGTACCACGATTTTGGATTTTGCAATGCAACAGTTGCTGCTTCCATCATTGGCAGAAACATTCCGCTGTCCATATTGCTTTTTACGGTCAAAATTGTTTGAACGTAATCGGCTCGTCCAGCAATCATTCCCATTCTCCAACCTGGCATATTTTGCGATTTCGACAATGAGTTTAATTCTAAAGCTACATCTTTTGCATCAGCTACGGCCAAAATACTTAACTGTTCGTCATTTTGAATAAAACTATATGGATTATCATTAACAATCAGAATTTTATGTTTCTTCCCAAATGCAACTAACTTCTCAAACAATGCCATTGTCGCTCTTGTTCCAGTTGGCATATTGGGATAATTGACCCACATGATTTTCACTTTTGAAAGATCATTTTTTTCGATTGCATCAAAATCGGGTAACCAACCATTTTCGTCTTTTAGGTCGTATGTAATGATATTTGCTTCAACAATATTCGATACCGAAGCATAGGTTGGATATCCTGGATTAGGAACCAATACGCCATCACCTTTATTAATAAAAGCCAAAGAAATATGCATTACACCTTCTTTCGAACCCATTAACGGAAGAATTTCATTTAATGGATTCAGTTGTACTCCGAAATACGTTTTATACCAATCAACAAATGCAGCACGCAAAGCTGGAGTACCAACATAACTTTGATATCCATGCGATTTTGGATTTTTTGATGCCTCAACTAATGCACTAATCGTTGCTGGCGATGGCGGATTATCGGGATTGCCTATTCCTAGATTTAACACATTTTTACCTTCAGCATTCATTTGAGCTATTTCTTTCAATTTCTTCGAGAAGTAGTACTCGCTTACGGAATTTAACCTTTGTGCAGGTGAAATAATCATTTTCTTAATTTTAAACTTTATAACATAAAAAAAGTCCCGACTGAGCGAGACTTTCATTGATATTTTTATATTTTCTTTTTACATATATCTATAAAGCCCCATTGTACTATTTAGTAAAATAGTAATAATAAAAGCTAAATATGTTTGCAAAAAATTTCATTTCGTTCTTTAATTATGAAAGCAAAAATAGTAATTTTTATAATGTGAACAACATTTTGCTTCGAAAAATTCTAGCTTTCAATTTTATCAGCCTTTTTATATTCGCCTAATAGCTTGAAATTATGCGTTAATGGCTTAATGGCTTCAATTGCTTGTTTATATTTTCCAAAGTTCGGATAAGTTACATCTATATAGAAAAAGTATTCAAACTCTTGCCCTAATATCGGCATTGATTGAATCTTTGTAAGATTAATTTTATAGAACGATAAAATTGCTAAAATGCTAGCTAAACTACCTTCTTCGTGAGGCAATGAAAAACAAAGCGACGCTTTATCCATATCTTTTGGAATATATTCCGAACTAACATTGTTAGCCAAAACTAAGAAACGAGTGTAGTTTTTTTTATGCGTTTCGATACTTTCAGCCAATAGTTCTAGGCCAAACATACGAGCGGCATGACGACTAGCAACACCACCTCGACCTTGAATATTATTCTCTGCTATTTCCTTGGCACTTAATGCTGTATCATCACTCTCAACTAATTTAATATGCGGATATTGGTTAAAGAAAGGTACAACCTGAGCAATTGCAATTGGATGAGAATGTACTTCAGTAAGATCTTCAATTTTTGTTCCCGGTAATGCCATTAAATTTTGGACAATATGTAATAAAATTTCGCCAACAACTGGAAAATTATTTTCGCGTAACATATTGTAATTCTGCAACAAACTTCCAGCAAGCGTGTTTTCTATTGCCATCATAGCATAGTCTGCCTCATTATTATTGAGAACTTCAAATAATTTTGGAAAGCTTTCGCAAAACACCAGTTTTATCTTAGTACCATGAAAAAACTTACGAGCTGCCACCTCGTGAAAACTTGCTTCAAAACCTTGAATTGCGACTCTTAATTCCATTATTCTTATGCTTTTGTTGACTGCAAAGGTATTATTTAATTTTTATCAGCTTATTTATGACAGGAACTTTTTCGATAATCACATCTCGAATTAAATTGCAACTATCGCAATTCTGCAGCAAGTTTTTCTTTGTAAACTTTAATAAGATTATTCATTATTCCTTCGATTTTGCTATCCTTCATTGTTTCTTTTTCATCTTGAATGATGAAACTTACAGCATATGATTTTTTACCTTCAGGAATTCCTTTTCCTTGATATACGTCAAAAACGTTTATTTCTTTCAAATAATTGCGTTCGGTTTCTAATGCAAGTTTTTTTATCTGGTCGAATGTTACTGCACTATCAATTAACATTGAAAGATCGCGTTTTACTTCAAAGAATTTAGGAAGCTCTTTATATTTTGCAGATTTACCCGACATTGTCAAAACATTATCCCAAAGAATATTTGCATAATAAACCGTTTTATCGATTCCTAGTTTTGTTAAAATAGCCGATTTTACTGCACCCATTTCAACTATAACAGAACGTCCTATAACATATTGTAAACCTTGTAATTCATTATTATTAAGCGATTCTTGTTTACAGCTTCCTGCCTTAATTCCAACGCGTGCCAATACATTTTCGACATGCGATTTTAGGAAATAGAAATCGGCTTCAGCATCTTTTATATTCCACGATTTGCCAGCTTTATTACCAGTAACTGCAATAGACAAACATCGTTTTTCTGAATATTTTTTAGTGCCTTGTTGTTCGGGAACTAAGGTATACGAGCGTCCAAATTCGTACAATTTTAAATTTTCCGATTGACGGTTACTATTATGTTGAACCGTTTCCAACATTCCAAACAAAAGCGATGCACGCATTACATTTAAGTCGGAACTTAAAGGATTTAGAATGCGAACTAATGAATCTTTATTGAACCCGTCTAAACTTTCGAAATAATCGGCTTTGGTAATCGAGTTACACATTATTTCGTTGAAACCACTTGCACAAAGCATATTAGAAATAACATTGCGTTGTTTTGTATCATCACTTCCATCTTCGAAAGTGATAGATGAATTCAATATTGTTGGAATTGCAATTGAATTATAACCGTAAACACGAAGAATTTCTTCAATCACATCTTCTGGACGTTGAACATCAACTTTAAACTGAGGAACCTGTAAATAGAGTGTTTCGTTTTCTTCTTTTTGGATTGCTATACCAAGTCCAACAAGGATTTTTTTAATAATATCTCGTTCAATTTTTTGACCAATTAGTGAATCAACTTTTGAATAAGGAACCTCAACAGAAAATGCTGGAAATCCTTCGGGTTTTGTATCAAAGATATCGGAAGTAATAGTTCCACCAGCTATTTCTTGGATTAAACCAATTGCACGTTTCAACGCAAAAACGGTACTATTTGGATCAATCCCTCTTTCGAAACGGAACGAAGCATCGGTACTTAATTGATGGCGACGAGCCGATTTGCGAATGCTTACCGGATTAAAATAAGCGCTTTCAAGAAATATCGACGTTGTAGTATTACTAACTCCCGATTCTAATCCACCGAAAACTCCAGCAATACACATTCCACCTTGTTCGTTGCAAATCATTAAATCGTCTGATGAAAGTTCGCGTTCGATACCATCTAAGGTTTTGAATTTTGTTTTTTCGGGCAATGTTCCAACGATTACTTTGCTTCCAACTTTGGCTAAATCAAATGCATGCAATGGTTGACCAAGTTCATGAAGAATGTAATTTGTGATATCAACAATATTATTAATTGGTTTTAGACCAATTGCTTTTAATCGATTTTGTAACCAATCGGGCGATGAGGCAACTGTTACTCCTTCAATGACAACACCAGCATAACGCGGACAACGTTCTGCATCAGCAACGGTAACAGTTAGTTTGCTTTGTTTTGTAGAATTAATTTCAACAATTTTGGGGAATATAATTTCGCTAGATTTTGTTTGACTAAAATAAGCGCATAAATCGCGAGCTACGCCTAAATGACTTGCAGCATCAACACGATTGGGAGTTAATCCAATTTCGTATACAAAGTCCGATTCTATTCCAAAATAATCTTTGGCTAATGTTCCTGCTGGAATCGAATCTGGTAAAACCATTATTCCTTCGTGACTGGTTCCAAGTCCAAGTTCATCTTCGGCGCAAATCATTCCAAAAGAATCTTCGCCACGAATTTGCGACTTTTTTATTTCGAATTCTTTATCTCCATCGTACAGTTTTGTTCCAATAGTTGCAACCAATACCGTTTGACCAGCAGCAACATTAGGCGCTCCACACACAATTTTCAGGGGTTCACCCGAACCAATAGTTACTGTTGTACAACTTAATTTATCTGCTCCAGGATGTTTCTCACGAGTTAATACCTTTCCAATAACAATTCCTTTCAAACCACCTTTTATGGTTTGGAATGCTTCGATTGATTCAACTTCAAGACCAATACTAGTAAGTATTTTAGAGATTTCTTCGGGCGACTGTTCTACAGCAATAAACTGTTTTAACCAATTGTGAGATATTTTCATAATTCATTTTGATAAAGCACAAAAGTACTGAATCTCTTGTTTTATAAAAACTGTTTTATGAAAACATTTTGAGAAAAGTCTTTCTAAAGATTATTTCATCGGATTGGCAATAGTAAAAGTAGCTTTTAATCCCTCATCGGAATTTGGTCCAACCCATATTTCGAACGCACCGGGTTCAATTACAAAGACATTATCATTATTGTAAAAACCAAGATCCGATGACTTGATTTTGAACTCAACATTTTTACTGTCTCCTGCATTTAAAAATAGTTTCTGAAACGCTTTTAATTCTTTAACTGGGCGAGTTAAACTTGCAAATTTATCGTGAATATAAAGTTGTGGAGTCTCATATCCAGCAACTGTTCCTTTGTTCGAAATTGTACAAGTAACTGTTAATTCACCTTCCATACTAATACTTGGTGCAGAGAGTTCAAGTTTCGAATATTCAAAAGTTGAATAACTCAACCCAAAACCAAATGAATACATAGGTTTCATGCTAATATCTATATAGCTAGATGTAAAATCTTTTGGATCGAGCGGAGTTCCTGTTGGAGCAAAATCGCGATCGTTTAAACGTGCTGGTCGTCCAGTATTTTTATGGTTGTAATACATTGGTATTTGTCCAACAGATCGGGGAAATGTTATAGGAAGTCGTCCTGATGGATTCGATTTTCCAAGTAAAATATCTGAAATAGCAGGTCCGCCCATTGTTCCTGGATGCCATGCGTATAGAATTGCATTGCTTAATGTATTAATCGATTCCAAAACTAAAGGTCGTCCCGACATGATAATTATAACAATTGGTTTCCCCGTTTTAGCTAACTCTGCTAATAATTTATTTTGCACACCTGGTAAATCAAGAAAAGCTCTACTATGCGCTTCACCGCTCATTTTTGCATCTTCACCACAGAAAAATAAAATTACATCAGCTTGTGATGCAACTGAAACAGCCTCGGCAATGCTACTTTCATCATCCGATTTACAATTCGAAGATCCTTTTGCGTAAAGTATTTTTGCATCTTTACAATCATTTTTCAAAGCCATCAATGGCGTTTGGGTATCTTCTGCCTTACCATCGGGTGCCCAACAACCAAGTTGATCAATTTTAGCATCAGCCATTGGACCAATTACTGCTATAGTTTTTTTATTTGTAAGGGGCAAAATGTCCTTTTCATTCTTAAGTAGAACTATCGATTGTGTTGCCAGTTCTTTTGCTAAAGCTATATATTCGGGCATTAAAAGTTGTTTCGTTTTTGGATTTTCGTAAGGATTTTCGAATAAGCCAAGTTCGAATTTAACTCTTAAAATTCTTCTTACTGCTTCATCAATTTGATATCCATTTATTTTATTCTCTTCGAGCAATTTCTTGCCATTATTTAAATACGTTTGCGAAACCATTTCCATATCGAGACCAGCGTTAATACATTTTTCCGCAGCTTCTTTTTCGGTTTCACAATATCCGTGAATTGGTAATTCGATTGGTGTTCTCCAATCGCTCACAACAAATCCCTTGAATTGCCATTCGCCACGTAAAATATCTGTTAATGTATGTTTATTTGCCGAAGCTGGTATTCCATTTAAATCGCTAAAAGCACTCATAAGAGTTAAAACACCAGCATCGTTAGCATATTTAAAAGGAACCAAATAAACATTTCTTAACTCCGACTCGGGAATTAAAGTCGTGTTATAATCGCGTCCACCTTCTGCTGCGCCATAACCTACAAAATGTTTAGAACATGCAGCAATATTCCATTTTTCCTTATTTCCTTGATAACCTTTTACCATTGCTGCTGCCATTATTCCTGCTAAAACAGGGTCTTCGCCTAAACTTTCGGCAACGCGTCCCCAACGCGGATCACGACTAATATCCATCATTGGAGCAAATGTCCATTTTATACCTTGAGAAGATGCTTCTTTTGCTGCAATCTCTGCGCCTTTTCTAACTAATTCTGGATTCCAAGTTGCTGCTTCGGCAAGAGGTATTGGTAAAATTGTTCTATAACCGTGAATTACATCGCGACCAATTATAAGTGGAATTTTTAGACGAGATTCTGTCAACGCAATTTTTTGAAATTTTAAAACATCTTGCGGCGAATTAACATTTAAGATTGAACCGATTTCTCCTTTTCTAATAGAAGTTTCAATTAAAGTTTCATTGAATGTATGATACTGACTCATTTGCCCAAGCTTTTCTTCAAATGTCATTTGAGAGAGTAGTTTATCAATTTTCCTTTCGATAATTGTGTCTTGAGAAAAAAGTCTAATAGATAAAAAAAGTAAAAGACTTAATACTATAGCTTTAAAAATTTGCATAGAATAGTTTAAAATGAAAGTAAAATCAAATGTAGAAAAATATTTGCAAGATTGTATTTATGGAAGCGAAAGTGTCGATGCTGTTGAAACATTTACATAATATCCATAATTTGGAACAAGGTTCGTCAGACTATTTGTTGTACCATTTTTGATATAAAATCCGTCGAAATTTTTAATTGACACAAATGGAGTCCAAATAGAATTGAGTTTTGTAGAAATTGTACCAGTTGTATTACTTGGATATCCGATTAAATTCCATCCGGGTTTTAATGAATATGTAACCGTTGAAACAGCTTGTCCAGTAACTGATACTGTACCAGCAGCAGCCATATTTACAAGATATCCTTTTCCAGCCTCTATTGTTGTTAAGCTATTAAATGTTGCAGTTTGTTTGGGGTCATAAAATGCATCTATCGTTTTAATTGTTGTTAGATTTGATAATACAGGAGCAAATACATTTGAAATTGCAGCATTTGTTGGTGTAACATAAAATGATATTAAATTCCAACCTTTAACTAAAGAAATGCTTTGTGTTATAGGAGTTGCTGTTAAAGTATTTTTAACGTTCATTCCTGTAAATTTAGTTACAGGCGTATTGTTTAGAATAGTTGATAGACTTGCACCATTATATGAAAATAATATAGTTGCCCCTACTGGTATTACACTTGCAATTGTTACCGTTAATTGACTTGGAATTGTTGTATTTATTACAATCGACGAAATTGTCTGTGCTACACCATTTACTGTTACCGTAAATATAGTTAAATCGGAGATAGTAGCTGTATTCAAAGATTTACTAAAATAAACAGTAAACGATGTTGTATTATTAGTAATTGCACTATCATTTAAAGCTGGCGAAAAGGCATCTTCCATCGAAGAGATTAAATTTACTAAAGGAGCTTGCCAGTTAATTGCCACCTCGTTTGTAGAATAACTACATTGCGAATCGAGATAACATTTTGCCTTAATCGTTGTTGTTGGATAATTTGCAGCTCCACAATCTGTAACAGCATCAGTATTTGGACCTCCACACATATATCCAGGACAGGGTTTCGTAATACCATCAGAACCAGATTGACGATGATGAATATTCATCGGCGTTTTATCTCCAAACCAAGTAACAAAGCTATAATTTACAGCATTTCGACCTAAAATATAATCGGATGCAGCAACCATTGCATCTAGATATTTTTTGTCTTTTAAAGTTCTAAATGCTAAAGCTAAAACACTACCATTTGAGGCAACAACACCATTACTTCCCCAATAGAAATTTGTAATTGGAACTTTGTATGCCGATGTATTATATACCGAATAAATACCATCGGCAAAAGTTAAGAATTTTGAATTTATTGTAGATTTATTTGCTGTTGCAGGTAATTCGTCGACATGTGCTTTTAGCGACATTAATCCACAGCCACTAACATCACCCCAAGAAGGAGCAACAACAGAAATATTTAAATTTATATCAGAATAATATGTTGCATCTTGTGTTGTAATAAAAAGTTCGCTGGCTGCCCAGAAAAATTCATCGGTAAAAGTTCCATCTCCATATTCGCCTGTACCAACATCAGTTGGATTTGAAAAAGCAATAGAAGGATGTGCTTTAGCCCAAGTGTATGCACTTTTCGATGCAGCTAAACACTTTGCAGCAAATCCTGGAAAAACAGTTTCATATTTAGTGTAAACTCTTGCTGCCATTGCAGTCATAGCCGCAAAATCGAGTGCCGATGTTGTTGTTTTTCCAATCATGTAACGTGTTAGTTTGTCGGCACTTGGCAATTCGAAACCATCAAATTGTAATGAAGTAAGTTTAAAATAAACTCCACCATCGTTGGGATCTTGCATATTTAACATCCAATCATATTCCCATTTTAGCTCATCTAAAATATCGGGGACACCATTGCCACTTTCGGGAATATTTAAATTTAAAGTATCGAAATATTTGGGCATTGTTTCGTACGCCAACATCATGGAATGAACAGACATTCCAGCATTTACAATATATAAGCCATAATCGCCAGCATCGTACCAACCTTTAGGTGCCGAAACTTTTGTACCAGCTGGACGTGCAGTTGAAGCAGCCGATGAGTGTATTAAAACCTGATCGTCGAGATGACCAGCAGCACGAGCATAACTCTGTCCACTTATTGTTGCGTATTTTGCATCCAAAGCCGTTGATGCACGCCAGATATAAAAAGATTTCGCGGTCCAAATAGATAAATCGTACAGTGCCTTTTGGTCTTTAATATCGAATGTATTAGACTTTTCGTTTGTCGTTTGAATATAATACGAACCGGCAGTTTTAAATGTCGAAAAATCAGCTATTTTCACTGTTTCTCCCGATGGATTCCATGTTGCAGAAGTGCCTAGAGTTCCAGTAAAAACGACAGTATTTGAAGTTGCATCTTTTATTGTGAAATTTCCAGTTTCGGCTCCAGGAACAACAGCTTGTTTAATTGAACCTGTAAAAAATGCTATTTGATTTGTTTTAATGTTTTGACCGAAAGTTGAACATACAAATACAACTAAAAATGTATGAATAAAAAACAGCGTTCGTATAAATTTTTTCATATTATAAAATTTTTAAATTCAGCACCTTAATTTGTAAAATTCGCAAATAATACAGAAACGAACGTGATACTTTTTATCCAAGAATGTACTAATTTTGAACCATATAAGAATTCTAAAATCAATAGCACTTTGTAAACAAAGTGACAAATAGGAATTGCTTTACCCTTTACTTAAATTCAAAATAAATAACACTAAATAAATTATCTTTGCAAAAAGAACTATTTGTGCAAAACCTCAATTTCCCAAAATACGGATTCAAACTAAAAAAATCGAACAATTCGATTCAAATTTTTGATTCAATTCGCAAGAAATGGGTAATAATTACTCCCGAAGAATGGGTTCGTCAGCACATAATTCAATATTTGATTTTAGAAAAGGAATATCCAACTTCACTTATTGCAGTTGAGATGTCTATCAATGTCAATCAAACGGCAAAACGCTGCGATATTGTATTATTTAATCGTGATGCTAAACCTTTGGTTATTGTTGAATGTAAAGCTCCATCGGTAGAATTAACTCAAAAAACCTTTGATCAAGCTGCAGTTTATAATATGACATTAATGGTCGATTATTTACTCATTACCAATGGCATCAATCATTATTTCTGTAAGGTTGATTTTGTGAATAAGAAATATGATTTTGTGAAAGAAATTCCAAGATTTGAAGAATTGGTTGGTTCTATGTAGAGCCGTTGCGTGCTAAGGCTCATTTTAATATAAAATTGATGGAAAAAGCCGTAGCAGGCTATGGCTCTACAAAAACCATTAACGAATTTATTTTAATTTTTCCATCAATGCAATCCGTTTATCAAGAATAGCATCAATATCTTCGACCGAAAGATTTGGTTTGTTAAGCATTTCATCAAGTTCGCGCATTTCGTCTAAATCGGGATTCCCATTATTTTCGCGATACACTTGTAGTAATTCTTGTTTTAAAGTTGTTATAAATTCTTGAACCATTTCAAAGATAGGATTCCCAACAACCGTTATCAAATCGGGATTTAATGTCGATTTAATTAATTGATAATTATCTATAAGAATATTACATTCATCAACAAAATCAACGTCAATTTTGTGCAATTGACCATTATTAGCCATTGTGCGAATTTTCTTGAGCAATGCAATTAACTCGTCAAATTCTTTTTCAAATTTTTCGATTTCATTCATCATTATTGTTTTTTTTCAAACACTAAAAACGACAATGCATAAGCATTTTTTTCATCAGCATCTCTTTCATTGTAGGAAGTCATTTCCCATTTCGAATCGTCATAGTGAGGAAAAGAAGTATCACCGTCAATTGAAGTATGAATGCGAGTAATATACATTTTATTGGCAAATGCGAGAGCCTGATCATATATTTGTTTGCCACCTATAATGAAAAGTTCATCTTGATCTTTTGCCATTTCAATTGCTTCTTCAAGTGAATGAGCAATCAAACAACCTTCAGCTTTATAGTCTTTTTGTTTGGTAATAATTATTGAAACTCGATTTGGCAAAGGTCGTCCACCTCCAATAGATTCGAAGGTTTTACGTCCCATTACGATATAATGTCCGGTCGTTTTTTCTCGAAAAAACTTCAAATCGGCTGGTAAATGCCAAGGCATGCAATTAGCTTTGCCAATGATATTATTTTCGGTTATTGCTACAATTATTGAGATATCCATTATACAGAAATTTCGCCTTTAATATGGGGATGGGGATCGTAACCTGTAATTGAAATATCTTCATACACAAAATCGAAAATCGATTTCTTTTCAGGATTCAATGTAAGTGTTGGCAATGCACGTGGTTCGCGTGTTAATTGCAATTTACATTGATCGATATGATTTAAATAAATATGAGCATCGCCCAATGTGTGAATAAATTCACCAGCTTTAAGACCACATTCTTGAGCTATCATTTGCGTTAATAAAGCATAGGATGCAATATTAAAAGGAACACCAAGAAAAATATCGGCACTTCTTTGATACAATTGGCACGACAATGTTCCATTTGCCACATAAAACTGGAACAACACATGACAAGGAGGCAAAGCCATTTCGTCAATCATCCCAACATTCCATGCACTTAAAATATGGCGACGTGAATCGGGATTGGTTTTCAATGAATGAATAATTTGTCCAATTTGGTCAACATGTCCACCGTTATAATCGGGCCACGAACGCCATTGATATCCGTAAACGGGACCAAGATTTCCATCGGCATCGGCCCATTCATCCCAAATACTAACCTTATTATCTTTGAGATACTTAATATTTGTATTTCCGGTCAAGAACCATAATAACTCAATGAAAATAGAACGAGTGTGCAACTTTTTGGTAGTCATCAACGGAAAACCATCTTGCAGATTAAATCGCATTTGGTGACCGAAAACACTGATCGTTCCTGTTCCCGTTCTGTCGTTTTTCTGTACTCCTTCGGTTAAAACCCGATCGAGTAAGTCGAGGTATTGTTTCATAATTTGAGAATATGCCCCACCCCAGCCCTCCCCAAAGTAGAGGGAGCTAGAGCTGGATTTGGTGAATTTAATTTTTATTCTGCAATAGTACCATCGTTTCATCTGCCTTCCACCTCTCTCCCCTTTGGGGAGGGTCGGGGTGGAACTTTTATTTATCTAATTCACTCCAAACCAATGCACTTGCACCAAGTACTGCAGCATTAACATCGCCTAAAGCTGAAGGAAGAATTTTTACCTTATTCTTAAAAATAGGCAACATTGCCTCTTCCATATATTTTTTAGTAGGGTTAATGATTAGATCGCCCGATTTAGCCATTCCTCCGAATAAGAAAATAGCTTCGGGACTAGTATGAGCAACCGAATCGGCCATTTTTTCGCCAAGTATTTTTCCGGTATAATCAAAACACTCTAAAGCCAGTTCATCTCCAGCTACAGCAGCCTTATAAACATCACTCGATGTCATTTTTGAAAAAGGAATATCTCTTAACGAAGATGGTTTATTTGAATCGCACATTAGTTGAAAAATGCTACGTTTCACTCCCGTTGCCGAAGCATAGGTTTCCAAACAACCTTTACGTCCACAGCCACACATGCGACCATTGTATACTGCAATTGTATGACCAATTTCGCCAGCAAAGCCATCGTGTCCATACACTAATTCTCCATTAGAAACGACACCACTTCCGAGCCCTGTTCCAAGCGTTATAACGATAAAATCTTTCATTCCTTTAGCTCCACCATACATCATTTCGCCCATTGCGGCAGCATTTGCATCGTTAGTTAAAGCAACAGTTATTCCTGGAAAATGACTTTGAAAAAGCTCACTGAATTTAATAATTCCTTTCCAACGAAGATTTGGAGCATTTTCGATTGTTCCTTTATGGTAATTTGCATTTGGAGCACCAATTCCAATTCCTTTAATATCGAGTGCACCTTCGCTAAATGCAATAATATCTTGAATTTTCTTACTAACATCGGCAACGTATTTTGTAACATCATCGTGAGTATCGGTTGGTATTGATGTTTCAACTAAACAATGTCCATCGCGATCAACAATTCCAATTGCTGTATTTGTTCCGCCTATATCGATGCCTATAGCTACTTCTTTCATATTTTATGATTTTGGTTTGGAACAAAAATACATTTAAAATTAGAATGTATCGAAAATCTAAAGGGAATATTTATTCAATTATTTTAACTAATTTCACGGTCAGTTTATAAAATCTAAGATGAGCAAGGTACTTTTCTTTTTCACAAGCGAATATCCATTTGGAACTGGCGAAACATTTATCGAAAATGAAATGCCATTCTTAGCTCAGGCTTTCGATAAAATTATACTTATTTCAAATAATTGTGATGGGAACCAAACAAGACAAGTTCCCGAAAATGTCATTGTAAAAAGATTCCCTTACGAACTCAACAAAATTCAAAGCTTAACGGCTATTTTAAGAATTTTCAATCCTTTATTTTGGCAAGAAATTTCTTGTATAAAAAAAATCTACAAAAATAATCTAACATCGTTAATTGTAAAAACAGCATTAATTACTCTACAAAAATCAACAGTTTTCGAAAAACAGTTTTCGAAAATAATTACTGAAAATTGTTCAACTGAAGATTTTGTAGTTGCATATTCATATTGGGCCAACGATACCGCTTTTGCGTTGTCTCAAATGAAATCTGATTTTCCTAAAATAAGAATGATTGCAAGAGCACATCGATGGGATATCTATTTCGAAGAAAACAAAGCAGATTATTTACCTTTTCGTTTGCCTATTCTAAAAAAACTAGATAATCTCTTTGTTATTTCTCAAGATGGAAAAATGTATATCGAATCACTTTTAAAGTCAGAATTTTCATCTTTAAAAATTTCACGTTTGGGCGTTAAACCACATTCTATTTCTCCAGTTCCAAAAGACGATTTTATAATTGTATCGATTAGCAATATTATTCCTGTAAAAAACATTAAGTCTTTAATCCTTGCTCTTTCTAAGTTGAATTTCGATTTTACTTGGTATCATATTGGGAATGGTCCATTACGAGAAGAACTAGAGGATTTATCTCAAAAATCTATTCCTAATAAATTTCATTTTTTAGGGCAAATGTCGAATTCTGAAGTAATTGCTTTTCTTCAAAATACAGCAATATCGTTTTTTGCAAATATCAGTCTATCGGAAGGAATTCCAGTTTCGATAATGGAAGCAATTTCGTGTGGAATACCAGTAATAGCAAGTAATGTTGGTGGAAATGCTGAAATTGTAAATAGTAAGAATGGTTTATTGCTATCATCAAATCCTAGCCCAGAAGAAATCGCTCAAGCCATTACTTCTTTCAAAAATCTTTCAGAATGTCAGATGTCAGAAATGAAAGAAAACGCTTATAATTCGTGGGAAGAAAATTATAATGCTGAGAAAAACTATCATAATTTCGTTAATGAAATTCTTAGTCTTTAATAAACTTTGGTTCCTCTTTTACAAGATTTTTATCTCTCAAAGCATATATTCTTTCAATTATTTCAACAACCTTTAAGCCTTCTAAAGCATTTGTCGATATTGACCGGTCTTTATGCAATTTATCAACGACATTTTCAATAACATAATGATGATTTTGTGCTGACCCTTTGTATAAACCATAATCGTTTGGTGGATTCGATGGTGCTAATTCAGGCATCACATAGTCTTTAATATCGCAATAAACAACTTCGTTCATATATTGCCCAGCAACTTTTAATGTTCCCTTTTCACCAATAATTGTAATACTTGATTCGAGATTCTGATTCCAAATTGCAGTAGAATAATTTAAAAGTCCCTTACCTCCATTTACAAAATCGAAGGAAACAAATCCAGAATCTTCGAATGCAGTTGAATGTTGATGACAAAAGTCTTTAAAATCGGCACGAATATTTTCAATATCTCCAAATAACCAATACATTATATCGATAAAATGCGAGAATTGTGTAAACAAAACGCCACCATCCATATCGGCAGTTCCATGCCAATTGCCAGGTTTATAATATCTATCATCGCGGTTCCAATAACAGTTAAGTTGAACAACGTAAATTGATCCTAATAATTTTTGATCAACAACCTCTTTCAACCATTCCGATGGTGGAGAATAACGGTTTTGCATCACACAAAACACATGTTTCGAAACATCAAGCGATTTAAAAATGATCTTTTCAGCATCAGCTTTCGACAATGCCATTGGTTTTTCAATTACTACATGTTTTTTATGTTCTAAAGCTTTCATTGAATAAGAATAATGCAAGCCATTGGGAACACAAATATTCACGACATCAATATGATTAACTTCATTTTTTAGTAATTCATCAATCGAAGTATAATATGATTCTTTTATGTCTGTAAGCCCGACCTCGTCTTTTGTTTTACAATCACAAACAGCAATTAACTCACATTCGTCATTTCGACGAATCATTTCGGCATGACGTTTACCGATATGTCCTTGACCAATTACAGCAAATCGAATTTTCGTTTTTTCAGCCATGATATATTCTATAATTTTGTTACAATTCCGTTTTTCAATTGATATTTTTCCTTCGTTTCGGGACAGCTAGCAAATCCTTCATTATCAAAAAGTAATGTATGGCCATATTCACTAACCCAACCGGTTTGACGAGCTGGATTTCCAATTACTAGGGCATAATCTGCTATTGTTTTTGTAACAACTGCACCAGCTCCTATAAATGCATATCGACCAATATCGTGACCACAAACAATGGTTGCATTTGCTCCAATAGTTGCTCCTTTTTTAACGATTGTTTGTTTATATTCATTCTTGCGATTAACTGCTGAACGAGGATTGGTTACATTCGTAAAAACCATTGATGGACCAAGAAAGACATCATCTTCACAAATAACACCGGTATAAATCGAAACATTATTTTGCACTTTAACATTATTGCCCAAAATAACATTTGGCGATACTACAACATTTTGACCAATATTGCAGATATCTCCAATTGTACAATTTGACATTATATGTGAAAAATGCCAAATTTTGGTTCCATTTCCAATGTTACAACCTTCGTCAATAATGGCTGTTTCATGTGCAAAAAAGTCTTTTTTAATACTTAGTTTATCCATTGAAATTGTTTATTGTTTGTACAATATATGTTTGTATTTCTTCATTCATTTCAGTATGAATTGGAATAGATAATACAGAATCACACAAAACTTCCGTATTTTCCATTTCAGCGATGCAAGTTACATATTTTTTAAATGCTTCTTGTTTATATAAAGGAATTGGATAATAAATCATACTTGGAACAGCATTTTCGGAAAGCTGTTTTTGTAATGCATCACGCTTACCATTTTTAACTTTTATAGTATATTGGTTGTATGTATGTTTTGTATTCGAAGATTTTATAGGAAGATCAATTAAGTCGCAATGTTTCAAGGTATTATCATAGAAATTTGCAGCTTTTTGACGAGCTAATAAATGTTCTTCAAAATATTTTAATTTTACATTGAGAACGGCAGCTTGAATAGTATCAAGCCTAGAATTGCAACCTATGACACTATGATGATATTTAACCTTTTGGCCATGATTTGCAATCATTTTAAGTTTTTCAGCGAGTTGATCATCATTTGTACAAAGTGCACCTCCATCACCAAAGCAACCAAGATTTTTTGATGGGAAAAACGATGTACAACCAATATGTCCAATGGTACCTGTTTTAAATGTTTTCCCATTCGTAAAAGTGTATTCAGAACCTAAAGATTGTGCATTATCTTCTATAACCCAAAGATTATATTTTGATGCCAATGCCATAATTGGCTCCATATTGGCACCTTGTCCAAATAAATGCACTGGAACGATAACTTTTGTTTTTGGTGTGATTGCTTTTTCTAATGCTTGAATTGAAATATTGAAACTACCCTTTTCAACATCAACCATAACGAGTTTAAGACCTAATAAAGCAACAACTTCTGCTGTCGCTGCATAGGTAAATGCGGGAACGATTATTTCATCTCCTTGTTCCAACTCTAAAGCCATTAATGCAATTTGCAAAGCATCGGTTCCATTTGCACAGGCTACAACATGTTTCGATTGCAAATAGTTGGCTAATGATTGTTCAAACGTTTTAACAGCTTTACCATTGATAAATGCCGAACTGTCGATTACTTCTTGAATGGCAGAATCGACTTCTACTTTAATTTTATTGTATTGACTGTTTAGGTCAACCATCTGAATTGGATATATTACCATTTGAACTTGTTTTAATTAAAATATAATTGTATCAGCTTGTCCACATACTCTGTAATATCAAATTTTTTCGCATATTCCTGAGCATAACAACTCATTGATGAATATAGCTTTTGATTACTGACAAGCTCCATTATTTTATCAGCAAACACAATTGAATTTTGATCTTCAAGAATAAATCCATTTTTGCCATTTTCAATAATATCTCGATTTCCGCCACCATCAAGACAAACTACCGGTAATCCTGCCGCCATAGCCTCTAACAAAACCAAACCAAAAGGTTCATAATAGGCCGAATGAACATAAATATGTTGTTCAAAAAGGTAGTTTTCAACGTTTTCAACAATTCCCGGCATATCCAGACAATCAGTTAAACCTTTTTGTTTAGCTTTATCTATTATCTTAATACAATTTTCTCGCCAATCGCCAAGTAACGTTAAACGAACAGTAATGCCTTTCATTTTAAGAATCTCTATGACATCAATCAAAAAAATCTGATTTTTATAGTCAGACATATGGCCAATCATTATTAGATTAACCTTTTCTGAAATCGATTTTACCGAATTATTTCTAAATTTTTGATAATTTATAGCATTTGGCAATAAATAGATATTTTTATGCAAGCTTTTTGGAAGATTCTTTTTAAAATAGCTATACGTATCTTGAGAAATAGCAATAAACTGATTATTACATTGTTTATATTTCTTTTCAATTCGTTTTTTCTCGTACCATTTTGTCAATAATAGTTTGCTGAAAAACGTTTTAAATCCAAAGGATTTAAATTCAGGCATATTATTATGACAATGGGTAAAATATTTGACATTGGGCATTAGAATTTCCCTTGTCAGTAATTCACATACATACACATTGCTATGAATAATATCTGGCTTAAAATCTGACAGTATCTGTTGTAACGATTCTATCTGAATTACATTCCTTTTGAGAATTGACAATGTGATATTTGAATTACAGTATTTTATTTTTACATTTTCGGACAATAATTGGTATTCATTTACCGGAGAAAAACTGACAAGCAAATAATCAACATCAGAACGATTGTTTAATTCAGTACAAATATCTAAGATTAAACGTTCAGCACCACCACGACCTAGGCTTTGAACACAATACAATATTTTTAGTTTTTGTGCTATCATTCCTTTTAAAATGTATTTAAATCTGCTTGCATGAATTTAATTTTTGAAAAATCAATTCCCGATGAAATATCCCAAAAATACACATTATTTCCCTTCTCAGACGGATATAAATCTTTTAAAAGATTATCTATAAATGTATTGTTTGTCGTAACAATTTTAAAATTATGAAAGCCAAGAATAAAACACAAAAATCTAATTGTTTTGAATAATTTAGGTAACTGAGACGGTTCGAATCTTTCAATATCACCAATTGATAAACCATCGTCTATTTTCCACCAAATTTTAAAACCGTTAATTACTGATATATAATTGTATGTATAATTTTTATATTTAATATAATCTTGACTTCTAATCATACCTCCAATCCCAGTTTCAATAACAGAATTTTTAAATGCTTTTTTCTTGTGTTTTGAAAGAATCCACAACATCCCCTTAATATACAAATCTTGAAATTGTAATAAATGAAACTTATTTGCGATTTTATTTATTGGAAAACATTTCGTTTTAAAAGTATATATTTTATAATTATCAACATTTAACCAACCCCACTTTTTAAATATAGGATCAGCATTTACATTTGGACAAACATATAAAAAGCATAATCCTTCTTCTTTTGCAATTTCAATCCCTTCGATAATTAATTGTTCAAAAACACCTTTTCTTTTATGGCTTGGATGTACAACTATATCACAAATTTGACCTGAAATATATTCCTTCCCATCTTTCTCGATTAATGTAGGTAAAATGCATATATGACCAACAGGATTTCTTTTTAAATCGTAAGCAATAACTCCAAGATATTCCTTTCCAGTCCAGGTTGTTCTATACTTTTTTTCAAAATGGGTCAATGAAATATCTTTCCCTCGAGTTTTAAATAATTTGTAAAAATCTTGGAGCTTATCTTTTGACATGCGTTCGAAAAAATAGTTATCAAGTTTCATACTGTTACTTTTTCTTACAAATAAAAAAAACACTACTAGAAAAATATCTAGATTTACAAAAAGGAAATAATGGAATATAATCGGGATACGGATATAAACATGGATGAATTATTTCTTTAATAATCAGTTTATTTTCAATCTTTTTCTTCCAAATTTTAGATCTGTAATTTTTAATATCGAATACTATTGTTTTTCCATTAAAACAATGAGATGAGGGTATAAAAATTTCCCACCATTTCAATTGAGCAGTGTTTATAAATTTAGAAAACAAAATATTTACAATCTTATGATGAGTTGTAAATAAAAATTGAGTAATCCAATTTATCCAAGCCATTGTTGCAGTTGGAACTCCAATAATTATAACACCATTTTCAGAAACTACCCTATTCATTTCTTGCAGTGTTTTTTCCAAATCGTCAACATGCTCTAAGACATGAGACGAATAAACGGTTTTAAACATATTATCTAGAAAAGGTAAAGACTCTGAGTAGGCTTTTTTTATTGTATCCTCAGAAAATTCTAAAGTTGTTAAATTATTCCGAAGACCTTCCCACTTTGGATTTGGATCAACACCAAAAACAGTACAACCTTCTTTTCTTGCTAAATCTAAAGAAATCCCCACACCACAACCAATGTCAAGGAAATTCCCTTTTTCAATATATTGTTTAATAGCCTCCCACTCGCTTTCACGGATTCTTTTTTGATTCGTCTGCGTTTTTTGAGCAGAATTTAATGTACAATAATAGAGAGAAAGTAACCTTTTTTTAAATTTATTCTTCAATTCTATACTAGAACTATTCATCTTTTGCTTATACTATTTTTGCCATTTCATTAAGGACTGTTGTAATATATTTCTTCAACAGAAAATATCAATAAATTCCTTTATTTTTGTTTTTAAATCTATCCTTATTTGATTTCTTCAGGTCTAACTCCCGACCCCATCAACCTATCATATACATTAGTAATATGACCTATATCAAGCGATTGAAATCCCAAATTCGACAAATCATAAGCTAATACCGTTGCAGTTGGACCCAACGAAATAATGATTAATGGATCGTCAATTTTACAAGCCTTATTAATAACTTCTTTTTGAATCTTATTATATTCTGACCAAGCATTTTGCGCTGGCCCCAAAACTTCATCATACGATTTTATATTTTTGAAAATTGTATGCGATAATGAAAAACGTCCTTTTTCTCCATACACAAATATCACATTTCTATTGTCCCAAGCTTTTGATAATGCTTGTATTTGCTCTAAAATACACTGACGACTTACACCCATATTTGGATAAATAGCCTTAGTATCTAACAATTGTGAAACGTCTTGAATATTTTCAAACCAATAATCTATCCAGAAAGGATAGATATTTACAGTAGTGAATTCAGGTATCGCAATTAAACAATGCTTATTATTTACAAATCCTAAAATCGATTGTAGACGATATTTCAATTGTAAATCTTTTTCTTGAAAACCAATACTTCTATAATAACATAAACTGAACTCACCATCACCATATCGTGCAATTGATTTACGTTCTGTTACAATTCTATTAATAGTTTCATCAATTGTTTCTACATTTGGATAGTTATTCTGTAATTCTATTTTTTTTAATCGATTTAATCGAGAATTTTGATTCAATGGAAATAATTTCCATCCAATTCGTTGTATACCTCTACGAATTTTCTGTAGATAAATCTGTTTCAATTTTAATTGTACATAATAAAAAATTGATCCTTTAAAATGAATACGTAAAAGATTGTTATATTCTTCAAACAGAAAATAGATTGAACTAAGGAAAATAAAAACACTTTTTTTATCCCGCAAATTTTGTTTTCTAAAATATAAAGCGACGTCGGAATAAACAATTTTTTTATTCATAAAAAGGGGCTTCTTACCAGCCCAATGAATTACAGTAGGAATAGTTACTTTTATTCTATTGGAAAATTGTTTTCGAAGAATCTCAACATCATAAACGGGAACAATCGTTTGTAGTGGTAATTCCTGAACAGTAATTTTTGCTTCCTCAACCAATCGAAATACCATATAATTGATAAATCCTTGAGGACCAAGACCAAATATTTTTTTATCACTTTGCCCAATTTCAAAAAGCTCCTGAAACAACTCTAAATTTAAAATTCCTTTTTGAGAGATAAAAACCCCTGAATTAAAAAAATTATGGTTTTTAATTGATATCGGACAAATCAGTTTGAATAGTTTTTTAAAATTAAAATATTGTTGCTGAATAATAAAATCAGTATAATTTTCATGTGGGATATTATAAATAAAATCACCTTTAAATAACGTTGTATTTTCAAAAAGATTCCCCCACAAAATGGTATCAGAATCAAGATATAAAAATTTATCAAAGGGACTTTCCCAAAATGCAATCATACTGGTACAGCGAGATCCAAAACAATTATTGCGTAAAAACTCATTTTGCACATCGGATTTCTTGATAATATACTGAATGTTATATATTTTTCTTTCTGACTCAACCGAAAAATCACCATCTTGAATTAAACATATAGGCATTTCTGGCATATAGCGATGTATACTAGCCAATAAGCCTTTTGTTAAAAAGTAATCACCAAGATAACAAGCAATTATAACACCAAAAGTTTCATTTTTTCTCATCTGCCTCCAATATAACGAAAGATTTTATTTGTATCCCTTTTGGGTGTGACCAGTAACTTATTCAATAAAAAAAGTTTATGTTTCGTTTGTTCACTTTTCACAAAAAGCACAACTGATTTAATTAAAGAATATATAGCTCCCCATTTATTATTTACAAAGATATAATGCCTTGCTTGTCCGTAATACGCATTACTTAGAACAAATCGCTGCATTGATTTTGATACGACATGCCCCGGATGTTCTTTTGAGAATATGAACTTAAAAAGTAAAAGCATCTTCCCATAAGGATTACCTGTCCCTATGTTTACCGAACGTTCGTCATGATTTGTGGCAACAACAGTATAATAATCCAAAAAAATGAAAGGATAGCCTGCATTAATAATTCGAATCCATAACTCCATATCTTCTGAAATAGAAAATCGTTTATCATACTTATGCTGTTCTAATATTAATCGATGTATACAAACTTGTGGGTTTCCAATTACATTATAAACGACATAATCCATCATCGTTTTATATACATTCGGCCATTCCATTTTTTTTGTAAACCCCCCATTTGTTTCAAAATATATTCCAGTATAAAACAATGCTTTCGGGAAATCCCTCCTCGCGATTTCCTTATAGAAAACAGCAAGTCTGTCTTCAAGGAAATAGTCATCACTATCTAAGAAACAAATATATTGACCGCTCGAAACTGCTATCCCATTGTTACGAGCAGCACTTCTTTCTTGATTTTCTTGCCACAAATATCGAATACGTGAATCTGTATATTTTTCAATTAATTCTTTAGTATTGTCTGTTGAACCATCATCAACAATTACTAATTCCCAATCGATAAATGTTTGCGACAGGACACTTTCTATCATTTTGGATAGGAAATGAGCGCGATTATAGGTAGGAACAACTATCGAAAAAAACGGATGAATCATAATCAGTAAAATTAAAAATCAAATCGATTTTTCAAAGCTAACAGAGGTTTTTCAATACAATACCAAGATAGAGTTGCAACAAATATAGTGAGAACTATACAAACAATGAAATAACCATAACCACTTTCTAAAATATTTTACATTGTAAGCCTCTTTTTAATTGACCATCCTAGATCTTTTAACTCATTGAGAGACCGTAAAGGCTTATTAAAAAACGACTTTATCAAATACAGTAGAAATATTTTATATTCTTTTTCTTCCAAATAGATAAATGCTAATTCTTGATAGTGCCAATATCTTTTCCCTAACATTTTGTTGTATTTCAAGTTGAAATGTGCATTAATGTCATTTAACAAAGCCAAGCCATGTATCAAATTTTCTTTTAAATATTTTCGATTAATTTGTGCATTTTCATGTCGTCGATATGCTAACGAAACAAAGTCAAGATATGCAATATTTCCCTTTTCTGCCTGCATTAAGCTTAATGCCCAATCCCAACTTGAAGCTTTATAAATGCTTTCTGGGAAAATTTCTGGCTGAACTGATTTTCGAAACATTTTAGAGTTACAATGAATAAAAACATTGTTTTTTATCATATAATCTAAAGTGAAAATCGATGGTAATGTATTACTTTCAGTATAGTATAACCCAACATTAATACCATTTCTTACATAATATCCATTTGTAATACAAAAAGCTATGTCTTTATTTTGGTCGAGAAAATCGACTTGTTTTTGTAATTTTAATTCATCAACCCAAAAATCATCGCCTTCTAATAATGCGATATATTCGCCTTTACAACATGAAATTGTATTGATGGCGTTGTGTACCATACCAACATTTTTTTCTCGATATAGAACTTTAATTTTATTGGATTCTTTTGCCAGTTTTTCAATTACTGCTAGAGTATTATCTGTCGAACAATCGTCAGAAACAAGGATTTCAAAATCAAAATCTGTTTGTTGATTTAAAACACTTACTATAGCTTCCTCAATATAATCTTGATGATTATATGTTATTATGGATACACTTAATTTCATTTATGTTTTTTTTGAATGACTACCATTTGAATTTAACTATTTCATAAGGATCATCGTCAAAACTGATTTTCTTTTGAACAGGCATCGTTTTTAAGATAGTGAAAAATGAATTCCCTTTTTCTAAAAACAAATAATCAATTTTATATTTTTCAATAAAGGCTTTTTTCAATGAATCAATTGATTTCCCTGTTAAATCGCCAGCAAACGTATAAAAGGGGGATAACTGAATATCATTATGATTAGCAGTAATTTCAAACTTATCTTTTGCTTGTGGTATTTCAAAGACAGAAAGACATATTGGATAATATGAATCGGTATATCGTCTTAAATCAGGATAAGGTATTCGATAATCAATATATTTATCAAAGACATTAATATAACTTGATGCGTTTCTAATGTATGCTGAAGAAAAATTCTTATTTATAAACTCCTTTTTCAATAAATCACTTGAAGTTTTACGTGAGTTATCACTCGTATTATTTCTAAAATCGATGACTGATGACAGAAGATTAACTAAAATAAACAAAACAAATAGGATTGTAAAACCCTTTACATTTAAAGAAACCAAAGTTACAGATAGATAAAATGATAGAATTATGCATACAGGAATAAAGAGGGAAGTAACAATTTGATTTGCTTGCGGAACACCAAACATTATGGTATAGATTACAAAAGAAACAGAAAATATTATCAGAAACAATAACAATATTTGAAAATTATTTAGTCTTTTCTGTACGGAATACCGTCTACGCTGAAAATAGAACCCGAGCATAAAAACGATAATGTAGAAAAAAAGAGTGCCAAATACACGTAGAAAATATAAGATAAGATTCCCAACCAATCGTTTACTTTCATTGAACGACATATGCTCTATCCTTTCAATTAAAACTGATCGAATACTAAGCTCATTGGTAATTGATGGCGAGTGTTGTTGACAAGCATAAAATAAAGCAATAAAAACCGCTGGCGTAAGCATATAAAAAAAACTTATCCATGAAAGAGAGTGCTTTTCAAACATGATAAGAAAGAGTATAAAACAAAGACTTCCTAAAACAATTGCTGGTAAGGTTGTTGGATATAAAAAACAAAGCAAACCCAAAGGAATAAACTTTTCGAACCATGATCCTTCCCTAAGTATAACGACCCAACATAAGCATATACAGACAATAGAGAACTTAATATCAAAATAATCAATAAGATAAGTAGAATAAAACATAATATGGGGTAAAACCATATTTAGTATACTCCCACTCGAAGAAATGAGTAAAATCGTAAAAGGAATGAGTGACAATAAAATTTTATTATGAAAAGTACCCATTTGTATTAGGGTAGCTTTTACTAAAAGAATAATCAAAGAAAAGAACAATGGTTGCACAACAAAAATGAGTGCATAAAATGCTTTAATTCCAAATAGTAATGTGACGAATGCGGCAAACCATAATTCAAAATAATGAAAAAATATTGGAACAGATTGGAGTGAATCTCCAGGCATATTATTGAAAATATTAGCACTTTCAATTCCATGTTTTACCATACCATTAATTATTGCAGCATAACATGAATAATCGGAAAGAGCTGCAAAATTGATCTGATTCGGATTGAATTGGAATTGAAAAATAACAAGAAGAATTGCCAACGTGAACAAAAAATAGCCAAATTCCTTTATTTCAAAAAATAATAGATTTTCACTCTTGTAAATAAAACCAATTTTATTATTCTTTTTATAATAGTAACCTATAAATAAAAGCATGGGAAATAATCCAGCATACATTGTATTCCCAAATGTCTTAAATATAGCAAAAAGACTAACCAATACAATTATTCCCACAAATAATTTCAATGACAATGATTTTGCCTTATTTTCATGATCTTGCTTAAAAAACAATAAACTTACATGACCAATACCATAGGCTATGAAAGCAGTAATGGTAGAAATAAAAAAGTATAAAAAAAGGGACGAATTCATAACGTTACGATATTAGCTTATATATTTATTATAGATAAATATCTTGTAGTAATTAATACCTAAAACTCTTTTAGAATAAGAGTAAATCATACTTTGTGGATAATTATATAAAAATAACTTCTCGCCAATTAATTCTTTGTGCTGCGTTTTCTTAAGAAAATAAAAATCATTTTTGGAAATTTCACTTACCTTAAATATTTTTGGATTACTATATTCATTTTCATTAAAAGGAATATAACTATCCATAGTGAAATTATTATCTCTTAACATTTTGGTCAATCCTATTTCATACTGGATAACAATGTCTTGTTTCTTTTTTTGAGTAATTTGTTTCATAAATTCAATGAAACAAATTGACAAAAAACAGGACTTTCGAAAAACAATAAAAAATGTTTGAATATGAGGTAAATCTTTAATATAAAGACATTCTGAATCAACATATTTAAGTCCAAAATTATTAATTGTTATTCCCCAAAAATCAGCGTTTCGCTCATTCATCGTTTCAAATAGGTCACTAAAACCTCTTTTACTAATGGGTCCGAAACAACTGTCATTACAAAAAATTAATTCATCATATTTATGTAACAAATCGTTATCTAATGCATATAAAACGCCTCGTTTATATGAACCAAAATCATATTCATTATGTTTTCCAATTATAGAAACATCAGCGATATTATGTAGTTTTTTTATTTCTTTTTTACTGACATCACTATCTGAAACAAATAATATTAAATCTGAAACTTTTTTTAACTCTTTCAAATAATAAATTACATATTTATCAATAAAATTCATTGAATCATAGTGAGCAAATATTGCTAATCTTCTCATAAAATGATTTCTGAAATTTAAAATATTATACTAATTTACATGTAAATACCATAACAACATCTGTTAAATTTGGAGAAAAGGGCAAGAACATTGGACCATCATATTTAAAAATATTTCTAATTTTACATATATATGGGATTTGATCTATAAATTCGCGAATTGGATTAACTCTCAGTGGAGCATAGTAATCAATAACTTTTAACCCAGCTTCTTTTATCATGTTGTTTGCGGTTTGAACAGTGAAAAAACGAATATGTGTATTATCCATTACACCTGTCTCAGTATATTCAAATTTCCCTTTTAATGAAATCGAAAATCGATTTCTTGCATTACAAATATTTGGAAGTGCTATTATAATTACACCATCTGAGTTCAAATATTTAATTGAACTTTTAACTATTTCCAATGGATTATATAAATGTTCTAAAATATGTAAAAACAATATTGAATCAAACTTTTTATCTTTAATATAACCTTCCCAACTTTCGATTTTATTTAAATCAGTACAAAATGCATTCACATTTCTTTCCTTTGCTTTTTGTATCGCATCTTCATCATTATCGAAACCAGTAACACATTTACCTTTATTAATCAATATTTTAGATAATAACCCAGAATGACATCCAAACTCTAGTATGCTAGGATTAATAGAAATATGTTTTAAAACATATTGAGTTTGTTTATTGTATTCAAATGTTTCCTCTTCAAATTCGTATTTTAACATTGGTATTTTTTTGTTAATATTGTTGATATTTAATCTAAACCATGCATTTCATTGACAAGATTACAAAATATTTATAGATCTAAAACGAATTCAGAAATAATTATACTCGCAATCAAATTTCTTCTTACTATTTTTAGTATTTAAAACTAAATAAACGATAAAACATTGAGCACAAATATTGCAAATCTTTTATGAGTTTAAAATTGTTGAAATTAACGTTTGATCTTCTCTAAAAATCATTGGGACAGAAACATATGCCTTTACCTTTTTATTTTTCACCAAATATGATAAAGCAGAATCGGCAGCAAAGACAACGGGGTCATTAATCGCTAGTACTTTTTTAGCGGTCTCTTGATTTATTGCATACGCATGCGTACCAGCATGAAATCCGGCATGCCAAACATTCTTTTTGAATTTTCTAGGATATTTTATTTTATTTTCCAGTATGTATTGTTTAACATTTTCTCCTTTTAAAAACAAAAAGAAAGGAATTAAATACTTTCGTTTTAACCTTGATAAGAGACTTTCGCAATCATACCATCGATAACCCCAATAAAACAAATCAGTATCAACTGGTATGGCTTTCAAAATATTTGATATTAGTTCGATATGTTTCACATCAAAACGAGCATCGTCTTCCAAAACTAATATTTTCTGATAATTGTTTTGAATCATATCCTTATATATGTTTGTATGCGACTTTGAACAGCCAATATTGCCAATATTTAAGCCACTTTTATCTGATTTATGATATTGAAATAGATAAAAGTCATCCATACAAGTTGATGATTTTTCGTGATCGTATATTTCGTTCTTCTCTGTTTCGCTCAGCAATCGACCATCAATACCTTTAAATAATTCGAAATTTAAACCTTTAAGCGATACCTTAATTTTATCGAGGCGTTCAGGTATATTTCTTTCGATTATTACTAGATATATTTTATCGTAATATGAATTAAGCAATTCTATATTTTGTTGAATTTTATTCATTTACAATTATTCTTTATCATTTTATACAAATTGTTTTTCTATTTCTGTTTTCTTCGAAAATCCATTATAAGAAAAATGTCTTATCCCATTAATCAAATATGTTAACTCTTGTTCAGTTGTTTCTGAATCGACACAATATCTTGGATATAAATTCTCATAAGTATTACTAAAAATATTTCCTGGCCAAGTTGTATAACAATATTTTATATCGGTAACATTCATGATCTGTAATGTGTCAGCATTAATATCATTTCTACCCCCATAAGGATAAGCCATTGTAGAATGTATATCGACCTGTAATTTTCTTAAATAATCCATTGAATCATGTATTTCGTTCATTTGTTCCTGATACGTTAATTGCGACATAACATAGTGATTTTCGGTATGTAAACCAAAGGTAACTATTGTGTCATTACTTAAATCACGTATAGTTTGAGGTTCAATTATTTTAATCGTTTTGTAATTTTCTTGTAAATAATTACCAAAAATTAATTCTTGAATTCTATCGATATTTTTTCCATTGTTATTCTCTTTTACTATTTTATAAATTTGATTAAAAACTTTTGATTTATCATTATCATTAAGATTTTTAAAGGTAAATTCTTTATTTTCAAAATTAAATGAAAAATGTTTAACATCTGAAATAAAATTTTCAATTAAAAATTCATAAGGATAACAGGTCCCTTGGATATATGCAGTCGTTAAAAAAATAGAAAAAGGAACATTATATTTTTTAAAAATTGGATAGGCAAACTCAATATTATCAGAATAACCATCATCGAATGTAAAAACGACAAATGGACGATTTTTTTGATAATTCATATAATTTTCAACTTGATGCGCTGGAATTATTTCAAATTTGTTCTTTAGAAAAAACAGTAGTATGCTTTCTAGTTTTTCGGGTGTAATTTCCCATTTTCTATTTTGTTCGAACTTCGACATTATATTTTGTGGTCGTACACGATGAAACATAAGTGCCAAACCCTTACCACCAAATAATTGCTTTGAAAACAATCCATTAGTTTTCACAAAAAAACCAAGCATTTTATTCTTAATAAAACTCATAATTGGAAGTGTTTTATAGGTAAAAGTATTAGTTCTGAATAAAGCGTATCAAAATCATTTTGACAAAGATCGTTAGTTTTAAATAGTCCAGAATAATTTATAGTATTTTTTATCGATAAATACGGTTTATTTATTAGATACTTATCGTTTATACTTAACCCTTTTACAGCTATTCGTTTACATATTTTATTTTTGAAAAGCTCTAAAGATTCTGAAAATTGTTGAGGTTTATTGGTATAATGGACTAACCCAAGACAAATGTTCGAACTAAAAAAATCTTTTCTAAAAATTTTGAACCATGCTTTTGTAAAAAATCTAATTATAAATGAATTATTAAGAATATATGATGAATATAATGTTGGTTTAATAATGCTATAAATCCATTCCCCTTTATAAAAATACAATACATGATAAATATTAGGAAATTGATGATCATTATATAAATCAAAATCTATTGGACTTAAATATTTTGGAATCTCTACACTATTTACAAAAACCTTAGAATTAAGTAACAAATTCTTAATCGATGGTAATGCTAAAACTGTATTGAATTTTGATGTATTTCCCTTAAATCCATAGAGTTTTGTGTAATAATCTAATGTATGTTTTACCGGTGAAAGTACATAGAAATTGAAATTTTCTAATTCCATTAAAGCTTTGAAAAGTATTAATCCTTTTTTTTCGTTTCTATAATCTGGATGAACTATCCAACTACTGATATTGCAAAATTTCTGGATTTTTCCATTTATTTCACGTTGACTTTGAATTCCCGCAATAAATCCAACATATTTACCCTCATCGACCAAAGCAAAACCATAAAAATCGTTTGCGAGTTTTTGACAAACCGGATTACATAATCGCTGCCACTGATCACTATCGATGTCTTTATTCCCAAACAACTCAAGTAGTTCTAAAACAAACTGAAAATCTTCGGAAAAAACTTTTTTAACGGTTATCATTGCAATCTATGTAAGTCAATTTTTAATCATTTAAATTTATAAGACTAAATTATTGAGTTTTCAAACTTGCTTTTACAAGAAGTTTGAGATTATCAATTTTAGAAATTTTACATAATTTTGAAATATCCGAATTAGTAAATTTATTATAAATCCAAAGTCCAAATTTGGTAGAATTTAAACATAACGAAAACCATTTATCAAAGAAATAATTAATTAAAACTTGATGTTGAATATAATTTGATTTTTTATTTGCTTGTATTATAGTAAATATCAAATTTTCAATGCGTTCAATTTCATCCTTTGATAAATCAAAACTTGAACAAAAAAATCGAGAATATACATTAAAGTCAATATTATCAGTACTTATTCCTATTTGTTCTAATTGATATTTAATAACTATTAGTGAGTTTTCATATTGAATATTTCGACTTAAAACAGACACATTACTATCATGATGTCGCACTCGCAACAATGTTTCTTGTAAATTAAAAAGTTCTCCTAATTCCGACAATTTAATAAAGAAATAATAATCCTCTGAATGAATAAAATTACTATCGAAACGTAAATTAGATTCAATTAGAATATTTTTTCTAATGAGAGATGCACCGTGGCAAAAATGATTTTGATATAACGATTTAACTTTTATACCATCATGACTTTCCTCGTATTTTAATAATTTTGAATTTTTATTGTCACTAAAAGTCTCTACCCATGAGCTACAAGCAACATATTTAGGTTGTGAATCAAGAAATGCAACTTGTTTTTCGAGTCTTGTAATAATACTAATATCATCGGCATCCATTCTAGCAATATATTTCCCTCTTGCTAAATCAATCCCTTTATTTAAAGTTGCTACTAATTTTATGTTTGTTTCATTTTCGATATAACGAATTCTAGAATCTTGATATGATAGAATAATATCTTTTGATGAATCGGTAGAACCATCATTAATAATAAGAAATTCAAAATCAGTATATGTTTGATTCAATATGCTTTCTATCGCTTCTTTAAGATACGATTCAGCATTATAAACAGGCATTAATACGGTTACTGGAATATTTATCATACTTATTACAATGTACTTTGCAAATATATTCTATATTTTTGTGAATAAGAATATTCTCGCTGCAATCAAAAAACATAAAACAGTACTTCTTTCTATTCTATTACATTTTATGTAAAAATTTAATAGCTTTGTAGTAACAAAATATAATGTATGGACTATACCAAAGCACAGGTTATTGATCTCCCTCAAATTAAAGACAATAGAGGAAATTTAAGTGTCATTGAATCCTATAATCAAATACCGTTTGACATAAAACGAGTGTATTATTTGTATGATGTTCCTGGCGGTTCAGAACGTGGTGGCCATGCTCATAAAGAACTGCAACAATTAATTATTGCAATTAGTGGTAGTTTTGATGTGATTCTTGATGATGGAGTTTCGAAAACGAGCTATCATTTAAACCGTTCATATAATGGTTTATTTGTCCCTAAAATGACTTGGCGGGAGTTAAATAACTTTTCATCAAATTCAGTTTGTCTTGTCCTTGCCTCTCATTTTTTTAGCGAAGACGATTATTATAGAAACTATGAAGATTTTTTAGTCGATAAAAAATGTTTGAAATAAGACTTTACAACGCTGAATATAAATTGGAATGGGATTCATTCATTAGAAATTCTAAAAATGGAACCTTTTTGTTTTTAAGAGATTACATGGATTACCATGCCGATCGTTTTGACGATTTATCGTTTTTATTTTTTAAGAAAGGGAAACTCGAAGCTGTTCTTCCGGGGAATACTAAAGATAATACATATTACTCGCATCAGGGACTTACTTATGGTGGATTAGTTCTAACATCAAAACTTTCAACAATTGATGTTTTAGCTATTTTTGAACTTTTGAATAGAACCTTAAAAGAAGAAGGTATCGAACGATGTATCTATAAACCAATACCTTTGATATATCATCGAATTCCTGCACAAGAAGATATCTATGTACTCTTTAGAAACAATGCGTTAAAAATAGGATGTAATATTTCGTCAACAATTTATCAAAACAATAAATTAAAATTCATTGAATCAAGAAAGTCTGGCATTCGTAAAGGGGCAAATGCTGGCGTGACAATTAGTGAATCAAATCGATATGATTTATTTTGGCCTATTCTCAATCAAAATTTAGAAAATAAACACGGAAAAACGGCTGTTCATTCACTTACTGAGATGAACTATTTAGCCCAATCCTTTCCAGAAAACATAAAATTGTATGTAGCATCACTTCAAGACGAAATTATTGCAGGCACTGTGCTTTATATAACTGACCAAGTGATACACGTTCAATACATTTCGGCAAATGAAAGAGGTAAGGAAGTTGGCGCTTTAGATTGTTTATTTAATCATCTTATAAACGATAATCTTTTTTCTGCATCAATTTTCGATTTTGGTCAGTCGACTGAAAACATGGGCAATTATTTGAACGAAAATCTTATTTTTCAAAAAGAAGGTTTTGGTGGACGAGGCATTGTTTATGATATTTATGAATATCAAATAAACTAATATGATTCAAAACGGTTTCATCACAAATCCTTATCATGAATTGATGCCCGATTACAAGATTTGTCCATTTTCGACAGTTGACATTGTAAAGAATAAACAACTTCCAGAATCAAATTATATTGATGAATATTTCCAAAATCGTTTTGGCGAAAATCGTTTTACATACACCGTAAATGGACGGGATGCTATTTCTCTTGCACTGAGCCATTTTCAATTGAAAACAACTGATTGTGTTACCATTCTAACAACAACGGGAAATTTTTATATCAGCAGTTGCGTTACAACTGAAATAGAGAAGCATTGTCAATGGTCAAGAACGATTGAATCAAACACAAAGATTCTTTTTGTCAATCACGAATTTGGCTTTCCCTACGAAAACATTGAAGCACTTAAAAAATATAATGTACCAATAATTGAAGATTGTGCCCATTCGTTTTTCTCGCAAGATGCAAATGCAAGGACGGGAAAAGTTGGTGATTTTGTTATCTATAGCTTCCCAAAAATGTTTCCAATTCAAGTCGGTGGTCTTTTAGTTTCAAACAACGATTGTGTAATCAAAAACAACATTCCCCCCGATTTATTACAATACATTAAAAATTGTTTATCGTTTTATATAAAAGATAGTGAAGCGATAATCGAAACAAGACATAGGAACTACAACTATATTTCTGAAATAGTGAAAGAACTACAGATCACGGAACGATTTGCATTGACAAACAATATTACTCCAGGGGTATTTATGTTTAAAAGTCAAAAGCACCTAAATTATGCTGAATTAAAACTATTTTTGTATAAACACGGAATTCAATGTAGCGTATTCTATGGAGAAGATGCTTTTTATATTCCGGTTCATCAAAACCTAACTTATGACGATTTAGACTATTTTAAAGCAGTTATGAAAACATTTATGAAACAAAAACAATGAATACCACTGACATAAAAAGGGGAGAAAAGGTTACAATTGACTCATCATCGTCTGTTAACAATGTGACCTTGGGTAATAATGTTAAAATTGCAAAACTTTGCAGTGTCTTTGGTTCTTTCGAAAATCCGATAAAAATTGGAGATAACAGTTATATTGGAATGATGTCCATCATTAACGGATATAATGCTCAAATAACGATCGGAGAAAGAGTTAGTTTTGCTCAACATGTAAATATTATGACCGATTCCGGACCTAATGCTTCACCTTTACTTCAAAAGATATTCCCAATACAAAAAGGTCCTATCAATATAGATGATGACTGTTGGATAGGAGCTGATAGTATAATAATGCCCAATGTTAGTTTGGGTAAATTTTGCGTTGTTGCTGCTAATAGTTTTGTCACAAAAAGTTTCGAATCGTTTTCCATAATAGGAGGTAATCCGGCAAAGCTTATTCGAAAAATAACAAAGTCTGAAAAAGTTAAAATGGGACTACAAAATGATTAAATTCCTAGATCTTAAAGCTATAAATCTCAAATACGAAGTTGAGATTTCCAATTGTTTTACAAGAGTTTTACAATCAGGTTGGTTTCTTATGGGAAAAGAGTTATCTCAATTTGAAAAAGAATTTGCCGAATTTATAGGTGTTAAACATTGTATTGGTGTAGCAAATGGACTCGATGCATTAATTCTTATTATTCGTGCTTATAAAGAAATGGGAATTATCAACGATGGTGACGAAATTATTGTACCGTCAAATACCTATATCGCAACTATTTTGGCTATAACACACAATAATTTAATTCCTGTTTTAGTAGAACCAAATATCGAGACATTCAATATCGATTGCAAAAAAATTGAAGAAAGAATAACAAAAAAGACCAAAGCAATTATGCCTGTTCATCTTTTTGGTAGAATGGTTGAAATGGATACAGTAACTTACATTGCACAGAAATATAATCTCAAAGTCATTGAAGATAGTGCACAAGCTCATGGTGCAATATATAAAAATAAAAAAGCAGGTTCTTGGGGCGATGCAAGTGGATTTAGTTTTTATCCTGGCAAAAATTTAGGTGCCTTAGGCGATGGAGGAGCAATCACAACTAACGATGATACTTTAGCAAAGATTTGTCGAGCATTAGGAAATTACGGTTCTGAGAAAAAATACGAAAATAGTTACAAAGGAGTAAATTCGCGCCTAGACGAAATACAAGCAGCAATTCTAAGTGTAAAACTAAGTCATTTAGATGAAGACAATCAAAAAAGAAGAAACATAGCAAAATACTATCTTGAAAATATAAAGAATCCAAAAATCGAATTACCAAAAAATACGAATTCTGATCTTGCACATGTATGGCATCTTTTTGTAATAAAAACCCAAAAACGCGATGCCCTTCGAAAGTATTTTACAGAAAAGGAAATTGAAACGTTAATTCATTATCCTATTCCGCCACACAAACAAGCATGTTATAAAACGGATTTTGAATTATCGTGTTTCCCCATTACAGAGGGAATGGCAAAGGAAGTCTTAAGTTTACCTATTAGCCCCATTTTACAACAATCTGAAATCGATGCAATAGTCAATACTCTAAATTCTTTTTAATTACCAATACCGTGATACAGAAGTTTAAACAATTACTAAAAACGGATTTAATAAAAACCTCCTTTTTCACTTCTATTGCAACTACCGTTAAAATTGCAACTGCTTTTATCTTAAATAAAATTGTTGCTTTATATATTGGTCCAACTGGTATAGCAATTATTGGTCAATTCAATAATTTCTTTAGCATTGCAAATACCATTAGTTCAGGAGGAATTTCAACGGGAGTTGTTAAATATATTGCTGAAAATAAAACAGATCAAAATGAGACGAAACAAATAATCTCTACTTCTTTTATATATATTTCAATCTGTTCTGTCCTCACAGGAATAAGTATTTATCTGTTTTCATCTTCATTTTCTTTACTCGTATTCAAAACAATAGAATACCGTTTTATTTTTAAAACGATTGCTTTCTCTGTCATTTTTACATCATTAAATACCTTAATGATGTCCATTTTAACCGGCTTTAAAGAAATAAAAAAATATACCATTGCGAATATTGGTAGTAATAGTATTGTCCTACTCTTATCTATTTTATTAGTAATAAAATATAAAATTACAGGCGTTTTAATCGCAATCATTGCTGGTCAGTCTATAATCTTTTTCATAACGCTAACATTTGTAGTAAAGACCAATTGGTTTCATATTTCCTACTTTGTGGGGAATTTCAATAGGAATATACTTCAAAAATTATCCCATTATTCCATCATGACCCTTACCTCAGCAATCATAACTCCGCTTACCTTATTATTTATAAGAAATTTTATTGCTAGTCATTTATCTTTGAAAGACGCTGGGTATTGGCAAGGTATTTGGACAATTTCAGAGGTTTATTTAACATTCATTACCTCATCATTGGCTGTTTATTATTTGCCTAAATTATCTGAAATAAAAAACGATCGTGAAATAAAAAAAGAGATTTGGAAAACATCAAAAATTATTCTACCACTCGTCGTTGCATTAGCGCTGATAATCTATGTATGTAAAAATATAATAATAGCCATTTTATTTACTTCTGAATTTTCGCCAATGATAGCTCTCTTTAAATATCAACTCCTTGGCGATGTCATTAAGATTACTTGTTGGTTACTTTCGTTCCAAATGCTAGCAAAAGCAATGACAAGATTATTTATCATCACCGAAATTATATTTAACCTTTCATTTATAGCACTTACGGTTATCTGCATTCATTTTTGGGGATTAGAAGGCACAACGATAGCATTTTGCTGTAATTATATTCTGTACTTGATCTTCTTACTCTTTGCCTTTCGAAAAATGGTATTTTAATTTATTTTATTGATTTCAACGTATCAATTAATAGACAAGTTAACCTTTTGCTCTTAAGTCACTTAAATAATCTGCATCAAAAAAAATCGTTGGCAACAAAACGTTTATCACAAAGTAAGACCCTTACAATACCTCTATCTATAATCCCCCTTCTCTCAAAAATAACAAAAGTTTCACCGTATTTTCAAAACCAAGTTTTCTGCGAATTTCTCCACGTTGCCATTTCACCGCAGGAATGCTGACACACATAATATCGGCAGACTTTTCAATAGATGTACCAGCAACCATAAGCTTTGCAAATTCGATGTTACGTTCTGTTAGTTGGTTTGTGATGATTCGGCTATTCCGGTTTCGAACGAACAGAGGAACCGTAGCGTCATCAGTAGCTAAAACCACCGTATTTAAGAAATGTACTTCGGTGTTTACTTTGTTACGATAAACAATGGAGCTGGTAACTTTGAGTCGAATATATTCGGAACATTTTTTTGACCAAACGCTGAATTCTGCTTCAACCTTTTGGCAAGTCCCCAATAAGAGTTGTCGAGCTATATCTTCGATGAGTTGTTGATCGTCGGGACTGAGTATCTCCCGAAAGAAATGAAAACCCATTTGCTTCATTTTTGTCTCAGTATAGTCAATAAACGTTGATGCTAAGGTATTGCAGGCATATATCGCTCCTAAATCATATCCTTTTGTTGGATCTAATGATAGTACAAACAGCATGATCGGAACATGATTGATTATGTCGTGATCGGTTATTGAATGAGGGTTCATCTAACGAATAAGTATAGAGTGTTTGTTTTATTTAGCTTAAAACAAAAGTATATAAAATCGTTTTGCAAAACTTATACTTTGGTATAAAACAGTAATTTGGTTGCCGAATAAAAACAAATACCAAAGACTATGAATTCAATTGCACAAAATAAGAACCAATGTAAAAGACAAAACAACCCGCTACTCTCAGCTCTACGAACTTTCAACGGAATGATGACTTCTTTTTTCAACCCGATTCCAACGAAACAAGAGAATAACGACCCGTTCATACACAAGAACTCCTCGTTTATAAACAGGATCGACAGGTTCCGGTTTACTAAAACCCGTTTTACATATATGAACGATTCTTTCCTGTTCAAGAACGCAGCGGTCATAAACAGGAATTGTTCGTTCATGTCGGGGATTTCCATTTTCATGACAAGGATCAAGCAGTTCATATATATGAAAATAGTTTTCTCGTTCATGAAAGTTCTGATAATAAACAGGAAAGACTTGTTCGTAAACGTAAACGCCTTTTTCTTAGACAGGAACGTCGAGGTTGCAGACATGAACATCCTATTCTTGTTTATGAAAGGGGAGTTCATGTATAGTAACTGGAGTAAATCCGTTGAAACAAAATATAAATAATACCAGATGAAATATAAAATAGTCAATCATTTTATTTACTCAACCCCTGTCCTACCGGACATCCCCTTCTCTATGCGTTGAGAAGGGGAAAGCGTATTGCAAAGCAAACGCAAGGGGATGAGTAAAGAAATAGAATAATTAAGGATGTTAGGTACAATTAGAAATATTCATATAGCAAAACTCGAACTAGTTTCCTTTACCATTCATTTTGAATTAATTACATGTTTAACTAAATATAAATCTTTAAAAGTATGATAATACAAATTGTGTTAAGTTTGAAAGACAAAAATAATGCTAGTATAATGGTTGCTTCCGACCATTATACTGGGAATATTGAAACGAGTCCGTATTTTACGGATGCAACAGTAAAAAATCATATACAAATCGTTAAAGCTACAAATAGTCATTTGCGCGAAACAGTAAATGCACCATTGTATGCAACCCAGAGTGAAGATATTGCAGCAGCACGCGATGCTTTAGATAGGGCATTAATAAAATTAAAAAATATAGTTCAAGATATCGCAAACGATCCTTCGGTTGCCGATGCCAACCGTATCACTATTGTTCATAGTGCTGGCATGACTGAAAAAGCTCAAGTACGTCCACAAGCCCGTATATTTACTGCTAAAAACGGTGATATTTCTGGAACCGTTATTCTTACTGCTCAAGGAGACTCAAATGCTAATGAATGGCAAATGACAAACGATACGGTAAATTTTACGAACCGAGTTTCGTTGCCAACAACCGTTCCAGCAAAAACAACCGTGAGCGGCTTGCAGAAAAAAACGGACTATGCCTTTTTTCATCATGCCATTATTTCGGGCGTTGAAACCGACTGGGAAAGTCCCGTTATAATTACTGTGATGTAAGGTTTTACACTAATTTTAGATATTATACAACTCGGCAAACTCGACTAGAATTTTAGTCGAGTTTGCCGAAACTTTTTACTGCAACTCTTTAGTCCAAGTTTTTCGAGGGGCATAGTGGGTAAAATATGATAAATTATTCAGGGTCTGAATAACTCAACATCAATGGAAATCATTAATTTTCTCTGCCTTACTTTTTGCTTGAACAAAAAGTAACAATACTTCGACATGCTCAGTAACCGAAATTCAAGACAAAAAACCGAGCGAAGCGAGCTCATCAATACCAATAAAAATAAATAATAAGAAATTGATAAACGCTTATGATACCATTGTGCATCGTTTTTCGCTCGTTGCACGCATTTTTGTCAAATGCTCGATTCATCTTTTGTATTTCAAGTGCACAACTATATGATGTATTTGCGAATAAACCTTGCCCATAATTGTAGTTTAGCTTTCACATCACACTTATATCCAGTGTCATAATGGTATTTCAGTAGACCATATTTACGTTGTTGAAATACATTTTTCAACCGACCCCAAACACCATACTCTTTTAAAGTGAGATATTGTTTTCCTTTTAGGAGAATAAATCGCTATAAATTTCTTTATATTTGTTTGTAATAAAATATAGATGAATATGCTACAACATTCACCGCTTGTTTCGGTAGTAATTCCAAGTTACAATCACGAAAAATATATTAAAGAATCAATAGAATCGGTTGTTAAACAAACGTATAAAAACATCGAATTAATTGTTATTGATGATGGATCCAAAGACAAAAGTCCTGCAATAATTCGAGAACTCGGAGAGAAATATAATTTCAAATATATCCTACGTGAAAATATTGGTCACTTAAAAACAGCTAACGAACTCTATGCGATGTGCCAAGGTAAATACATCTGTTGCATCGCCTCTGATGACATTTGGACGCTCGATAAGGTTGAAAAACAAGTTGCCTTTATGGAAGAAAACCCACAAATAGCAGCTTGTTATGGGAATATTTTAAATATAAACCAACACGGTGAAATTCTTCCTTTTTACCAACAACACTTTACTAAATACAATACCTATAGCTTTGAAGATATTGTAATGGGACGACAATACATCTATGCATTAACCGAAATGATTCGTAAAGATGTATTTGAAAAAATTGGTCCTTTTGATGAGAACTATATGTGCGAGGATTTCAATCTTTGGCTAAGGCTAACTCATGCTGGCTATCAAGTTGCTTGTTTAAAGAACCTAATGGGTTTTTATCGTCGACATTCAACAAATATTTCAAAAAGTAGAAAACCCATGCATGAGTCTCGAATAGGCGTACTAAAACAATTTAAAGACGAAAAGATTTACCGTAAAGGGGTTTTAAATGCTTACCGTCATTATTATTTACACTCTACCATAGACTTTATTAAAAAATTAATAGGCTTTCGATTTCACTCATAATGTGGAATACCTAGAAATTATGGAATAAAAAAAGTCAGAGGCGAATATATCGCATTTATTGATGCTGAAACATTATTTGCCTTTTCGCCAGTTCAAAGATATAGAATTGAAAAAAATCCTTACATTTGTTTTTATAGCAATGCACATTACAGTAATCGATGTTTCAATAATAATTAAAAACAGAATACATGCGATTTTATAACAGAGAAAATGAATTGGCTCTCTTACAAAAAATAGAGCAACAATCGCAGCAAACAGCTCAAATGACCTTTGTTGTTGGACGACGACGAATTGGTAAAACAAGCTTGTTGCATAAGTCAGTTGAAGGCAAGGTTTCATTGTACTTTTTTGTGGCTCGCAAAAACGAAGCTCTTTTATGCGAAGAATTTTTGGAAGAAATAAAGCAAACATTATCGAAAGATATATATGGTTCATTCAGAACATTTAAAGATATTTTTGGTTATCTATTAGAATTATCAAAAACTATCCATTTTACGCTTATCATCGATGAATTTCAAGAATTTAATTCGGTCAATCCTGCGGTATATAGCGAGATGCAACATTTGTGGGATAAGAACAAGGCCGAGAGTAAAATAAATCTTCTTTTTTGTGGATCAGTTTATTCGATGATGAAACGCATTTTTGAACATTCAAAAGAACCACTCTTTGGAAGGGCTACCCAAAGAATTCATGTAAAAGCATTTTCTATTCAAACAATAAAAGACATCTATTCCGATTATTTCCCATCATATACATCCGACGATTTATTGTCATTTTATATGATTACCGGTGGAGTCGCAAAGTATGTTGAAATACTCATTGAAGCCGGAGTCTTTACCTTTGAAGCAATAATTGATTATGTCTGCTCCGAAAATTCCCTCTTTTTAGATGAAGGTAAAAACATTTTAATCGATGAATTTGGTAAAGATTATGGCAACTATTTTTCAATTCTTTCGCTCATTGCTTCCTCAAAAACATCGCGAAGTGAAATGGAGTCGATTTTAGGTATGCAAATAGGAGGATTTTTAGATAGGCTTGAGTCGGATTTTGGTCTTATAAGCAGGGTTAAGCCTATTTTTTCAAAGCCCAATAGCAGAACGTTGAAATATTATATAAACGATAACTTCCTCAATTTTTGGTTTCGATTTATATATAAATATAGAAGTGCCGTTGAAATAGGAAACTTAGCATATCTTAAAGAAATTATTACACGAGATTATGCCATGTATAGTGGTCGAATTTTGGAAAAATATTTTATTGAAAAAATGAGCAAAGAAGGTAACTTTTCAGCTATTGGAACCTATTGGGAAAAATCGAATCAAAACGAAATAGATATTGTTGCGATTAATGAATTAGAGAAAAGACTTGTCTTTGTTGAGGTAAAAAGAAATCCGGAAAAAATAAATATGGAGGGATTAATCAAAAAGGCACAAGTTCTTATTCAAAACTATAACGATTATGCAATAGAATATAAAGGTTTATCTTTGCAAGATATGTAAACGATTTTGTTGAATGAATAAAAAAATAATCAGCTTTCGATTTCACTCTTAATGAATCAAGACTCATTTATATCAATTATTACTCCTGCATATAATGCTGGAAAATACATTGCTGAAACAATTGACTCAGTTCGTAATCAAAGCTATAGCAACTGGGAAATGATTATCGTTGATGACTGCTCAACAGATGACACAGCAACAATCAGTAAAGCATTCCAACAATTAGATTCCCGAATACACTATTTCAAGCTAGAGAAAAATTCCGGAGTTGCTGGGATTCCAAGGAATTATGGAATTCAAAAAGCTAGAGGGGAATATATTGCATTTATTGATGCTGATGATCTGTGGCTACCCGAAAAACTTGAAAAACAAATTGCATTTTTACAAAAAACAAATGCAGATTTAGTTTATACAAACATAATTTACTTTTATGCTAGTGGGAAAGAATTCTTTATAAAAACACGTAAGATATCCTCTTTGTTTTCAATATTAATGAGAAATCCGGTTTCAACATCTTCGGTATTAGTAAAAAAAACAAGTGATTTACTCTTCGATTCTAACCTAAAAGTAGGCGAAGATCAGTCTCTTTGGATTAATCTATTTAACAAGGGATATACTTTACAGTTATTACCAGAATATTTAATTCGATATAGATATAATCCTAACTCCCTGCTTCATTCAAATCCTATAAAATCGTTATTTGATGGATATAGAGTTATAATAAAGGTTGCAAAAACGTACAAGTATAACCTCTTTATAATCGTATGGTATATTTGTGCTCAAACCTTTATTCGTTCTAGTAATATTCTATATGGAATACTGAAAAGAAAAATAAATTAGACCCATTGAATATTTGAAAATAAATAATATTATTCTTACTATTTTTCGGATTTACCTTTTACTTTATATCGTTTCATGATACTGTTATTTTTTGTTTGATTATAAAAATCAAATGTCATCATTCCCGATCCCATTATCAAAAATGCTAATATTAACATGATTATTGGGTCGATATAAACACCGGCATAACAACATACGCATTCTTTTAATGATTGTGAAATGGGTTCCCAATACCAAGATCTACTCATGTTATTGAAAAAATATCTATAGTTTTTGGGGATGAGCAATAAAGCGAATAAAATACAATAGAAATAATCAAACAGTTTGTTGTTTGTCCAAAATTTCTTTTTTTTCAAAACAAAATCCAATTTCATTTCTTTCGCATTAATAAAAAGGAAAATGGGAATAAAAAAATGCATTAATTTATATGCACCAGACATTTGTGGCAACAAACAAAATCCAATAACAATTAATGTTACCTTTTTCCAGAACTCTTGTTCAATAAATATTGTATATAATGAAATACAACCAGCTATAACTAATGTTACAAAGGTGTATTGATTGAGCTTACACTGTATCCAATAATCACGAGATTGAGTTGCTCTGAGTACTAGTTTTAAAAGACCGAATAATGAATGACCATAGTCTAATCCCATATCCCCAATAATATAAGCATCGATAAGACCTTTAGTATTTTGTTTATATAATGTAATATAGTTTTCAATACTTCCATATAACATCCAAGTTGAGAAAAAGCTTAAAAATAATACAAAAAGAATAGTCCAAAGTATATATTTATATGTTCGATTACTGATAAAAAGGATTAATAAAAATGCTGGAAATAATTTCATTGCAATTGCACACGATAAAGGTATGATGGAATAAGCATATTGCTTTTTTTGAAAGAAGTATATAAATAAGCAAAGGGAAAAAAACACAAAAGACTCAAAGTTAGCTCTATCTAGCAAAAATAAAACAGGGAATGAACAACAAAAAAACACGAAGGTATTAAATATTGATTTACGAAATGAGTCTCCATGCAAATACGTCCAAAAATACAAAACAATACCTATAGAACTAAAAAGTAAAAAAAATAATAAAGATAGATTGAGGGGCTTAATGTATGAGAAAAGAGATATAAATACATTGGCAAAAGGGTAATAACTACTTATTTCTGGTTTTTTACAAAGATTAATAAAATCATTAAATCGATCAGCAGGATCAAACAAAAATGTATTATAAGGAAAATTGGGTTTACCCCAAAAAAAGACTTGCATTAAATGATATAAAACAGAAATAATAAAACCGCTTATAATGATATAAACAAATAATCGAATCTTTGATTCTTTAGTCATTGTGTTATTATTTTATTGATTAATCGTATACCTTTAAGTAAAATCAAAAGCTACAAACTGCCTATCAAAATTTACTTTAAAATTACGTCTATTTAGTCTTTTAAAAAATAAATATCTAAACGTAGTCCGCACAAATAGTTAGTGAATATACATGCGACAAAGCAAATATTTCAATAAACCTTAATTAAAGTATTTATCAAAGCCACATATTCCTTTTTAACAATTTCCCAATCAAAATGTTCCAAAGCATATCTTCTGGCATTCTCACGAATAGACTTTAACATTTCTATATTATTTAAAACCTCAGTTATTTTTTCAGCAAGTGCTTCGCTATTTTTAACTGGGACGATAAAACCATTTATATTGTCTTTAATATGAGCTTTGAAAACATCAATGTCGGATGCTATTACCAATGTTTCACATGCCATTGCTTCAACCCATACTAAACCAAGTCCTTCATTAAGAGAAGGCATAATTAAAATATCCGCCGTTGAAAAATAGTGTGGTAGCTCATTATTTGGAATAAATCCGGTAAAAATTACTTTATCGGAAATGTTTAAATCAACAGCAATCTTTTTAATTGTTGCTTTCAATATGCCATCGCCCACCAACAGAAGCGATGTATTCGGATTCGATTTAAGCACAGCAGGAATTGCACGTATAAGGTATTCTATTCCTTTTACTTCAATAAAATTACCTACGAATAGCAATACATTTCCTGATATATTATGTTTCCCCCGGATCTTATCTATTTCTATATACTTGAATTTACGGGTGTCAATCCCCATTGGCATAACGTCAATAGCCTTTTTATAACCTCGAGAAATTACTTTATCTTTAAGGCTTTGACTTACAACTGTTAATGAATCAATATTTTTAAAAGTAAATTTTAAAAACAGTTTTCCAATAAAACCAAAATCCTTATTCAAATCACTGCCATGTGATGTACAGAGTATTGAAACCTTTCTATTAAATATCTTTTTATACAAACATGCAACAATACCTTGAGGTATAAGCCAATGAGCATGAATTATTTCAATATTATATTTTTTAACACATTTAATGATGGCAAAGAGTTGTGAAAAAAGAAAATATGGTACAAAAAGATAATATAGTTTATTTTGAGATAATGAATCCGCTAAGCCATTCTCATTTATTAAATTATTTCTTTTAAAAAGATAGTATGGGTAACGAATAATTGTAACACCGCCAATATGTGACTCTTTATCAGAATCTTTACCCTGAGGTACAAGAACATACACATCAAAATCATCAGCAATGAGTTTACTGATATCATAGACAAAAGAACCTCCTCCTGCAATATCAGTTTCAAATCTAGGAAAAGACGATGTAGTAACTAATATTTTTTTCTTTAATGTATTCAATCAATATAACTTTTCAATTTGATTTATTTTTTTAATTGTACTCTCGAAATTAATTCCTATCGTATCGCAATACCATTTTATTGCATTCCACCTTGGAAGATTTTCCATTTCAGAAAGTTTTAAAGCCTCTTCTCGACTCAGGACTCCTTCACGAATCTGATTGCTTCTAAATGTATCATTTTCGGTAAATCCCGCAACGATGTAGTATATGTAATTGTAAAAAGCAACCGTGCCGTCACCAATTCGCCAAGTAGAATCATAACCCGGTTCAATTTCCCAATCAAATTGATTTAATAAAACATCATTGATTTCTGTTTCGTTCCAAGATATATAGTCAAAAAGATTTATATACTCATGTTTGCTTCCATAATATGCAACATAAGCACCCAATGTATCAATTAACGATGAATTTATATATGATGGATTAAGTAAATATTCTTTTGCATAAAAACTCAACATTCCTACTTTACTCAAGGCCGACATATGATAGCTCATATAACCTTTTTGCTCTTGTCTTGCACCAGTAAATTCAATTTTAAATCCAGTTTTCTCAAAATAGTTTTCACCCATTATCAACAAAGGCAAATTATATTGTTTTTGCAATTCTGATGCAAAATGAAAATACTGTTTATCACCAGCCATAAACAATGGAATGGTGCCAAGATGTGGCTTTTTTAACCAAGCCAACACATTTTTTCGAATATTACTTCGCTTTTTTCGAATGTCAGCAGAAACCAAAATATGTTCAATACCTAATTTGCCACACATACGAGCTTGATTGCGTCGTGCTAAATCAGTGAGCATTCCCCAATCATAAGAATATGCTAAAGGAGTAAGTTTTAGAATATTTTTTATTACATGAAGGGAATAACTACTATCTCTTCCACCACTAAAAGCAACAATACAATCGGGCTTACCATTGTTCTTTTTAAAAGGAGCAACTTGTAATTGTAAGGCTTCAAGGCCAAACGTTTGTTGTTTAATATATGTATTGCATTTATCACAAACACCATTTTCGTCGAAAACGATAAATGGGAAAGTGTCTGGCAAAAGACATTTTGTACATCGTTTTATTTTTGCAATTTTATCTTTGCAATGCGCATGATATTCTATAAATTCCTGAGATAGGGATACCTGATCATGGACAAGACTTGTATTTATGTAACCTTTATTTTTGACAGCATCCGAATCCAATTCCTTAATAAGTATTGATGAATCACGTTCAGATTCGTTTGTAAACGTAGCCTTATCATCATTAAACTCTATTATACTTATCGAAATGTTTGAAATATTAAGTAATAACGCACTATTTGGCATTAATTGTTTAATATTATTGTTAGCAAATCCTGTTTTCTCTTTTGCAAGCAAGGTTTCTAAAATAGTATATTCCGATGCAAAGATAAACGAATCATTACTCTGAACATAGTATAGAGAGCCATTATTTGTTGCTAATAATAGATTCTTTGAATAATTAAAAAGCAGAGCTATATTTCCCATGCCTTCAATTTCTGCAAAAACTTTTTTTATTGAATCGGAAAGAGAAAAGCCATCATGTTTAAATGTGTTAAGTAAACTAGGAAAAATTTCACTATCAAGATGTGTCACAGGCTTTTCTTGATATTTTTGCCATATTTTTTCGATATTTACAACAATACCATTATGAATTCCAACGATACCGTTTTTAATGAATGGTTGATTATTGAAATTTTCGTGCTCATATCCATTTGTTACTAATCGAGAATGTCCAATAAGTATTTCACTTTGAATTCCTTTGGTAAATATTTTTTTAAAGACAGTTGATTTTATCAATTCACTAGCAGGCAATGGCGATTTATAAACTGCTATAATATCATCATGCAGAAATGCAAAACCAGAAGCTTCTTTGCCTCTAGACTCTGAAAGGATAAAAAGTTTTTTTACAATACTTTTAAATATATCATGCTCATACTTTTTACCAACAACACCAAAAATCCCACACATAACTTTTATCTATTAAGTCTTTCATTATCCTGAATATCCATCCACATTGCAAATAGTAAAAATTGAATTCCACTGATAAATAAAAAAAAGAATGCAAGAACTGGCAGTGTCCCAATTTCTGTTTGACCAATAAAAGCATTCATAATTTTCAAAAAATAAGGAACACTACAGATTAACAAAAAGAATCCCAAATTATATAATAAGAACAAAGGATGAAAATCGCGAAACAGATATTTTAACCATAAGCGTTTAAAAAATGATTTAAACAAAAGCCATGAAATACGTGGAATAACTTTTCCAATTTTCATCTTTGACTTTTCACCGATATCATAAATTGGTTTTATTTCAACTTCTCGTAAGGTACAAAATGCAATGTTTAATTTTACAAGCATATCGTTTGGCATTCCATAGCTTTTATAGATATCATAGAGTCTAATTGAATGTAAAGCACGAAGTGAAATCGCGGTATAACCTGTCTGCGTATCTGACACATGCCAATAGCCCGATGCAACTTTTGTTAAAATAGATAAAACGGAATTCCCGATGTAACGAACTTTAGGAATGACAAGTAAGGCACTTCGGTGAATCAATCGGTTTCCTTTTACATAATCAATATTTTCTACAACAACAGGCGTGCATATTGACTCCAGTTCTGCTGGATCCATTTGACCATCACCAGCCATTACCGCAGTGCAATCAATATTATAATCTTTACACCATTTATATCCTCGGGCAATTGCAGACCCAACACCTGCATTTTGTAGTTGATTAATCAAAATAATTCGCTCTGATTCAGGATTTACATTCATAACTTCCGAAGGAACAAAGTACTTAAATTCTTCCTTAATTTGATTTTGCATTACCCTGTTTGCTCTTTCAAATCGACCTTCAATGACAATATCTAAACTATTTTTTATTGCAATTCCATCGTTGTCTTTTGTTGACCAAAATGATTTAACAATCTCGGCTGTACTGTCTTTTGAGCAGTCATTCACTATAACAATCTTGTCGACAAAATCGGGCATAGATTCTATGACATCACGAATTTGTGTTTCCTCATTATAGGCTGGGATTACAACAGCTATTGTTTTATTTTTTAGCATTTTTAAAACAGATTAAAAGAAAGAATGGTGCAAGATAATATAAAAATTCTCCCGGATATTCATATCGAGCTAATGTTCTATGTGTTGTTATTACGTGAATCAGATTTGTACCAATATTTAGGGCACAAAGCAAGATAAAAATCAAGTAATCTTTGCTTGTAAGCTTACTCCGCAAAAACTGAATAATGCCTATAAAAAAACATATAAAGAAAAAAATAGGCCAAAACAATGATGCAAACAAATGTCTATGAATATTCATTTGATACCAATCATACACTTTAAAAAAGATGGTTTTTCTATATTTAACTGCCTTACATTCTACCTTTTCGATATAAGATTTATCATAAAACTCTTTAAAGGCATTTCTTTTTTCTCTTTCAGATACAAATTTATTCATATCAATTTCATATGAATTATTTGGCGGTCCCATATTCAAATTGACTGGCCAATTAAATACATGATACTTTTCATAGATGTTTTTTAATTTAGGATTAAATGTATGATAACCTTTGAAAAAATAGTACTGTTTAATCATTTTACGAAATGAAGGTTTTTCAATACATAAACACTCTTTCCCAAATTCGATTTGTGCACCTTCGGACATTCCACTTCGCATATTTAATTCATTTTTCATCCGACTTGGACTTGAAATGGTGAAACTGTTTGAAGCGACAACAGAATAAATCGAGATACACAATAACAGAATTATATATGGTACGATGAAACTTAAAAGGAGTACCTTCTTTTTACTATTTACAATGCTAAAGACAAGAATAACGAAAAATAAAACAATCGTAATTACCCCGTTCGGTCTGAATAATATTGGGATAAACAACGAAATACTTAAACCTATCCAGTAACGTTTCTGCAATGAATGAAGAGCCAAAATAATAAATGCCACAACAAAAAAGAAAGAACTAACATACAGTGATTCTGTAGTTAGTGTTATATCATATAATAAGTTTTTGGGAGTTAATACAAAAATACTTAATGGAATTACAAGCAACCAAGATTTTAATGGATAGCTCTTTTCTGTTGCAACAATTAAAAACACGCAGGCAATTCCTGTGATAAAGGTTTGAGTTAAAACAATGAAAAATGCAGAGTTATGTATATATGATAATAATCTCACAAATAGGGGATAACCTATAGGCAAATAATCAACTGGTGGTAGAACTCCTTTAGCAATATAATTGTCAATATAATTAATATATTCAATACTATCATACGTTATTTCAACATAAGGAATAAACAATATGATTAATCTTGAAAAAATAAAGACAGCAGAAAAAATAAAGACAGAATAAAATAAAGGTCGTTTTGACCATTCAATTTTGATAAATCTAAATGTTGATGATATACTATTTTGACTCTTCATTATATATACAATATGTAAAAAACGATCATTTATTTTTCTTCAAACTATACCATTTTACTATACTTGCTACGAATGGAATATTTTTCAAAAGTACATATAATCTATATTTATTTTGATAGGCAAACGGATATCTGAGTATAAAAACAAGAATTAAAGGTACAATATTCTTAAGATCGTTTGAGTTAATAGCTGAAGAAACCCTTTGTCTTCGTAATTCTTTTAATCTATTTCTTTTAAAACGCTGAGAAATACGGTTTTTACAAATAGGATTTCGACAAATTGCGTTGAAAACGTTGATTAACTCTGAACTTTGATCTTGTAAAATAAATTTTGTATTTCCACCATGCACAAATACATCTAATGTGCAGTCAGTTATAGGGAAAAGAGGGTATGTTGTAGTAATTCTGACCCATAATTCAATATCTTCATTGAGACTAAATTTTGGATTAAACTGATATTTCTGTAAAATCACCGTATTTATACAAACTGAAGGTAATGGAGGAAGTTGCTTTTGTATTAACCATTCAATCGGGTTTTCAGTAAAATGGGGATAATCAAAAACATTTTCGGTTTCACCACTGGAATAATGTATCTGAACTCCAGTAAACATAATACCTTTGGGATCATTATTTTTCATGATAAAATCATAAAAAACAGATAAATGATTATTCCGATACGCATCGTCGCTATCAAGAAAGCAGATATAGTTTCCCGCAGATAGTTCTATTCCTTTATTTCTTGATGCACTGCGCTCAATATTTTGATCATTTTTGAAATATCTGATTCTATCATCCTCAAACGCTGCAACAACTTCCTTTGTGTTATCAGAAGAAGCATCATCAATAATAATCAGCTCAAAATCGTCAAAGGTTTGGGACAATACACTTCCTATCGATCGGTTTAAAAACGAAGCACGATTATAGGTTGGCAATATGATTGAGAAAAATGGCATTATTGTCTATGTAATTCTTTAATTCTATCTTTTAGAAGTATTACTTGATTATACTTGTCTGTAATTTTCCTTCTAGTAGATACAAGTTCAAACAATTCGCCTTGTAATCCTTGTAAACGAAGATAATCACCATTGCCAGTTCTATTTTTTCTGTTATAAAACCATAAACGATGTTTCGTTTTAAACGCGATAATTTCCTTACAGAGATGAATAGACCGATCAAACCAAAAGGGAAGTTTCAAATTATGCTGTGGATTTCCTTTGTTATTTTCAATAGTAAGATATATTGAAATGTAGGTTTTAGCTCTCCCAAAACCAAAATAAAGTTTTGAAAGATATTCCCAGGTTAATCTGTTTTTTGGAATAAAATGTTTTAAACTTAAATTCGATGCATACATTACTTTACCTCCAAGCATCGTAATCGCAAGACATAATTCGGTATCTTCACCAGAAAGTAATGATTTCCCTTTTCTACCAGGCAATAAACTTTCAAATCCAATTTCAAATAATCTTTCCCAATATTCCTTTCGAAGTACAAATCCGGCACCATAAACGAGCGTAACATATTGTAAATCAATAGACGTATTATCCGATTGAGCTCCTACTGCATAGGATTGCTGAAATGATTGAAACCATTCCGGTACTATTGTTGATTCTGAGAAAACGGGACTTCCTTTCCCTCCCAGAATAGCAACGGTAGCATGTTCATTCATAATGGAATATGCCGTTTGAATATAATTATCGGCAAGCCAATTATCGTCATCAACAAAAAGTAATAGATTATATTGAGCTGTATCATAGCCGGTTTTTCTTGCAAAACTTAGTCCCTGTCTTTTTTCCAAAACGATAGAATATGCCATTTTGGAACCTTCTAATAGTTCTTTGCAAAAAGATGAAGTCTTATCTGTTGAATTATTATCAACTATGATGATCTCCCACAAAATAGTACCAGAGATTTTTTGATTTAATAAGTGCTCGAGTGTCGGTTTGATTCTTCCTACACTATTATAGCAGCAAACAATTACCGATATGCCGTTTATAGTACCCATTTAACTCTTTTTTATATATGAACGCACAACGTTAAAATACATCTTCTTTGACTTATAAAAATCCAAAAGTTTTGATTGGGACTTTTTTAGATATTGGGTACAATAACTATGATAACTTTTGGGTACAATTTCGATAATACAAGACATCGTTTTTATACCGTTTTTCAGTTTTGACTCTTCATCAGAACCTCCATAAACTCCATTACTATGTAATCGATAACTTGCTGTCACTGAATTCAAAAAATGAATATCACCTTCTTGTGCATAGATACAATGAATTATCCAATCAGCATAAGGACTTTTAAAAAAAGCTTTGGGTAACGATTGTATATACTTATTTCGATATACGACGGTACAGGTTGGAATAAAATTAAATTCTAATAAATCAAGTAAGGAATTATTCTCTTTTCTCTTTTCGACATAATTTGAAAATACTTTGTCATTTAATTCATTAATCACCGAAGCATTTGTAAAGGAAATTGCAATAGTTTGATTCTTATCTAAAACTTCTACTTGTTTCGCTAATTTGTAAGGATCAGTCCAAAAATCATCACCTTCGAGCAACGCAATATATTCACCTTTTGCCTGAGCCATTACTGCTTCCCAATTTTTATGCATACCCATCTTTTGGCCATAACAGAGTATATTGAAAAGTGTATTATTTTTCTCTTTATATCGGTTAATAATTTGCATAGTTGAATCCGTCGATAAATCATCTCCAACAATTATTTCATAAATAAAATCGGTTTTTTGATGTAAAATGCCTTCGATTGCCTTTTCAATATATTTTTCGTGATTGTATGTTATGAGACAAACGCTTACCTTTGGAATCATTTTATTCATATATTTAGAACAAAGATATAGAAATTAAAAGAATAATGGACGATTACAAAAATAGCCTTGGCAGATATTTACAAAAGAAACGTACCAAATCCAATGATTTTACTATTATTTCCAACGATTGTTGGGGAGCGGAAGTGTATCGCTACCTAGGATTACAATATAACACACCCTTTGTTGGATTATTTATAATGGCTCCATGCTACATCAAGCTATTGCAACATTTCGAACAAAATATTCATACTCCACTATCATTTATCAATAAATCGAAGTATCAACAAAACAATGAAAATAGGGCTAAAAAGAATAAGAACTATCCGATTGGCCTTATAAATGACGATATCGAAATTCACTTTCTCCATTATTCCTCAGAAAATGAAGCTTTAGATAATTGGACGAGACGTGTTGCTCGAATCAATTTTGAAAAATTATATTTAAAGTTCGATTGTGGCAAAGATTTATGCAGTTACAAACATATTAAAGCTTTCGAAAATCTACCTTTTCAAAATAAATTGTGTTTATCACCTCAAATCTATACAGAATTCAAATCAATCATCTACATAAAAGATTGGGAAGCCGATGGAGCAAAGATGTTTTGTAAAACCTTAAAAGTATTTGATGTGATTGGTTGGATAAACAATAGTGAAATAAAAAAATCAATATTATATAAAATAATTTCTTCTCTAATACTATCTATATAAGTTATACCAAATCATTATTCATTACTGACCAAAGTCAATATCCCAACCCTCTTCGCCAAGAGGGCTAAAACAGCCAATCCCCCATAGCCGTCAAGCTAATATCTGTAATCGTCTGATTATTTAATAAATACACCATAAAGTCAACCGATGGTATATATATGGGGTAACAGCAACTGTAGAAACAATCGTAGCTCAGAAATTACAACA
>Ga0302296_1000018_pt1 | contig 138209 bp, 120 predicted proteins | sample III_Fen_N3_1_FD_194546 | JGI IMG/M metagenome (GOLD analysis project Ga0302296, IMG submission 194546) | Peat permafrost microbial communities from Stordalen Mire near Abisko, Sweden - III_Fen_N3_1 | ecosystem: Environmental > Terrestrial > Soil > Wetlands > Permafrost | place: Sweden: Abisko... | reverse complement strand
GAATGACCAGAAATGCCGCGGTAAATTTTTCGCTTCTAAACAAAATTGCATTGAGCATCATCAAACACAATGCAAAGAAATGCAGTCTTAGGGTCAAGAGAAAATCTGCAGGATGGAACGAGAAATACCTTGCAGAATTACTCGATGGAAACTGGGTCTAGTCTTATTTGTTTACAAATCTTAATGCGTCAGCCCTGAATAGCTTTTCCAAGGTGCTATCATAGCGGATGGGGAACGATAAATAACAGAAGATGTAAGATGAATGTGTCTATAACCATCCTAATCTCACCTCAATCTCACCCTAATCTCACCTTGTTAGTAGATTGATAATAAGAAAGATAATATCAAAAAGGTGAGATTGAATTAAATTATTATTCTTTTATAAAAATAATATCTACCCATATAGCTATTATTGTAATAAACTATTCATTTTCCATCAATCTCTATTCCGTCGATCTTCATCCCGATATTCGCAGGTATGGACTTGAACTTTCCCAGACTCTGGTAGCGCAGATAGCTTTTGTTTGAATAGATGGGGAAATAGAGGCTGCCGTCACTTTCGGCATCGATATATTCAAGGCTGACATAATACTTCTTATTCGGCTCCAATACAAGATGCTCTTCCGGCTTGATAATCTGGGTAAACTTCTTATTGGTTCTTAAAATATCGATATAGATTGGTTTCAGCATGATATTATTGAAAGTCCCTTTCTCGGTTATGTCGTATACGTTCAGGCGGAGGGTACATTTGGAGTATCTGCATGATAGTACTGGTATGCTTATTTCTTTGATGATAAAGGTTTTCCTGTGCGTATTGATTACCGTGCCCACCTCTTTCCCCTTGTTGTTGAGTTTATCGAAGCCCATGATGACGTGAGGCCATTTCAGTCCACAGCCCTTGATATTGCATTCTTTTCCCTTATTGCCTGTAATCTGGAACTCACCGATACTGTGCTCGTCTTCGTTCATGTGAATGATAAGTGAATCCCGTCGGTTGGAATAGGTGTCAAAGGGTACGACGCAGGTCTTGTAAGCGATATGTGTCAGTGTGATGTCGGCATGCTTCCACCGTGGAATGTCGATGGAGAAGCGTCCGTGCCGGTCGGTCACCGTGCCGATACTATCATTCATGATGCCAAGGCTGACATATTCGATTTCTTTACCCGTTTCATCAATTACCTTGCCTTTGACATGGATATTTTCCTGTGCGTATGCCATCGTGCAGAGGATGAGCATGGCAGCTATGAGTTTAAATTTTTTCATTACGTATCGCTATAGGATTAAAACGAAAGCCAAAAGTAAGAAAAATAGATAAAACAGAACAAAATATAAACCAACATTATCAATGTTTAGACTAAATTATAAAAGGTGATAGATGGGTCTGTTGTATACAGATAAACGTTCGTGTTTGTGTTCATTTTTGATAAAATTAAGATAATAATTAATTCATTGGAAGCAAATAGTATTAATAAGTGAAAAAATATAATAGGAATATACCTTTTTATAAATAAATACTCATACATTTGCGGTATGATAATGACCATGAGAAAGTATGAATCTAAATAAAATATTTGTTTGCGTTGTATTCGTTACATTATTTTTTGAGGCTAGTGCTCAGAAAAAATGCGTCATTTTGGATATTGAGACAAAGCAGCCGGTGAGAGATGCGCATGTGCAGGTGGATAGTACCTCTGTGCTGAAGACGAATTACCGGGGTGAATGCGTCTTGCCGGATAAGTTTAAGACGATCTCAATCGCCAATCCTTCATATGAGACATTGACATTGAACTTCAGTGAGGTACGTGATACGGTCGTATTGCTGTCGAATACCAACAGGGTCAGGGAGGTCGTCGTTAACGGGAAACGCCCCGTACTGAAACTCAATTTTGATGGCATTAAGGAAAACTTGCATCTCAATCAGGTGCAAAGCCAGGGTTTCAATCCGTTAGGTCTTGTCGGATCTCTGGTCAAGGTAATAGCCAAACCTCATAAGAAAAAGGATAGGAAGAAATGGATTCTTGAGAATTATTGATAAGATTATATATTCACTCAACCTTTTGTCGTGTATGGTATTATATATCGGCTGAAAATTATATAACAATTAAATAACATTTATGGTTTTAGAAGTAACAATCAGACTCTTTATAGCCCTTCTTTTGGGTGGAATAATAGGTATTGAACGGGAATATCGTGCCAAGGAAGCGGGATTTCGTACGCATTTTCTCGTAGCCTTGGGCAGTGCCTTGTTTTGCATCGTGTCTCAGTTCGGATTTGGCGTTGATCTAAAAGATCCGTCACGTATTGCAGCACAAGTTGTTTCGGGTATCGGATTTATCGGTGCGGGTACGATTATCTTTCAGAAAAATGTGGTGCGCGGACTGACCACTGCAGCGGGATTGTGGGTGACAGCAGCCATCGGTCTGGCTTGTGGAACGGGAATGTACGTGATTGCATTGATTGCTACAGGAATGGTACTGCTTGGGCTGGAGGTTATCAACGCATTCATTCCACAAATCGGTGCCACTACGGTCGTGCTCACATTCTCGGCAGGATCGAAAGAAAGTGTTAAGAAGGTGGTGAATCAGGTCAAAGATGACGGCATGGAATTGCACTCTTATGAACTGAAGGAACATCGCACTCCTCATGGTGCGATTTTTGAAGCAAGTTTGGAACTAAAGGTGAAGCGCGGCAGTCATAATCAGCATCTCATCGATTATCTGGATGAATTTGATGATGTGACGATTTCCAGTATAGAGTGATTTCATTTCTATAGAATTAAAATCCGATAAGCCTTTGCCTGTTGATGGTTTTTGGAACATTTGTACTGCGTAATCTGTATTATATAGTTTCATTTGCTGATAATTTTATTCTTCTTGGATTCTAATTCTTGATGGACTACCTTTGCACTCGGAATATGATGGAAATCATATCAAGGTAAAAAGTATTGTTTGGTTCATCAAAAAGAATAGAATATATGTGTAATAATCAAATTGGCAAACGGGGTTTTTCTACCCGTGCAGTACGTTCCGGTGAGGAAATTAAGTTTAATAATGGCTATGGAGACGTTGTCGTTCCCATACATTTAACAACGACATACGCCCGTCAGTCTTTAGATGAGATTCAGGGAAGCTATGACTATATCCGATCCGGAAACCCTACGCGTCAGGCTCTTGAAGAGAAGCTGGCAAGTCTGGAAGGCTCCAACTATGCTTACGCTTTCAGTTCCGGTCTGGCGGCAGAGTCATCATTACTGCTTTCTCTGCTTCATCAAGGCGATCATATCATCGCTTTCTACGATATTTACGGAGGAACCCAACGATTATTTAATGATATACTTACTCAATACGGTTTTGAAATCACGTACGTTGACGCAACGAAACCGGAGAATGTTGATAAGGCAATCAGAAAAAACACGCGTCTTGTCTGGATAGAGAGTCCGTCGAATCCTTTTCTTCGCCTCTGTGATATACAGGCAATAGCAGATATTGCTCATAAGAAAGATGTGCTGCTCATTGTCGACAATACATTCCTGTCACCATACTTTCAACGTCCGCTTGAGTTGGGGGCTGATGTCGTGTCATATAGTGCCACTAAATATCTGGGAGGTCATAGTGATGTCCTGGCAGGAGCACTGACCACAAATAATAAACAGATAGCAGACCGCGTCTATCTGCAACAAAATGCTACAGGAACAGTGCTGTCGCCGTTTGATTCTTATCTCGTATTAAGAGGAGTAAAGACCTTGGAGTTGCGTATGGAGCGTCATCAATATAACGCAATGAAGATCGCGCAGTTCTTAACGTCTGATGACAAGATAGAAGAAGTGTACTATCCCGGATTGGAAGATAGCCCACAGCATGAACTCGCATTAAAACAGCAAAGTGGCTTTGGTGGTGTCGTTTCATTCAGACTGAAGGGGAATAAACATACGGTTGAGACCTTTATCCGTCATCTCAAGATTATCCCGTTGGCTGTGAGCCTCGGAAGCGTTGAGTCTCTGCTGGAGGTTCCTTCTTATTTCTCTCATGCAGAACTGGATGAAGCTACAAAAAACAAATTGGGAATAACCGATACCCTGATACGTCTTTCTGTAGGAATTGAAAATGTGGAAGATCTGATAGAGGATTTAAAGACTGCTCTCAGCCAGATCTGACATCCATAGAATATCGTACGATTATTCTAACGTTGTACGCATTCATGGATTTTTCTTCTGTTTAATGTGTTTTATTTTGGAATTTAATTTTGAATTTATTATCTTTGCGCAGATAATTTAACCAAAAGAATAATGTAGATGGAAAAAGAAGAAAAGCCGGACATGACAGATCTAAAGATCCTGAATGTATTACAACGGGATTGTCGGATGACAACAAAGGAAATAGCTCATGAAGTACATCTTTCGACGACTCCTGTGTTTGAACGAGTAAAGAAACTTGAACGAGAGGGTTATATCAAAAAATATGCAGCTGTACTGGATGCAAATAAGCTCAACCGGGGTTTTGCGGTCTATTGCAAGATCAAGATGAAGCATATCAATATTGGCACGGTGCAGAAATTCACCGAGGCAGTACTTGACTGGGATGAGGTGTCTGAATGTTATAATGTCAGCGGGGAATATGATTTCTTGTTAAAGGTGCAAGCAACAGACATGAAGCAGTATCAGAAATTTGTTATTAATGTGATCGGCACTCTTGATTTTGTTGACAGCATACAAAGTGTTTTTGTGATGGATGCAATAAAAGTAGATTATGGTATACCGATGACTCATCTTGAATAGTTAAAATCTATCCAAAATATAAAAATCACACCTGAAGGTATGATCGGCTCATATTTTATTGCTATCTTTGCAGTCTTATCAGGTGCGATATTTAGGCTTGTTTCGCGATACTGGGTAAATGATTTTCCTGATAAACGGAATTTCTGACGAACTTGTTGTTCATCGGAATATTACGAATGCTATTTAATTTAATGTCGCGAAATAAAGATAACAGCAATTCAATAGGAACAATGACTTTAAGTAAAACATTAAGATTGATTTTAAAGACAGAATCAAACACCATCTTTCCATTAATAACAGGTATTATTATCATTTGTAGTTCTTCGACTAATTTGTATGCACAAAAAATAAAACAGAAGAAGATACATGTGATGAATCATGATAGTATCAAGAATGATACGTCTAAAGTATCAAAAATCTATGAAAGGAATATCAATGAAGTTGTAATCACAGCTCAAAAAAAAGAGGAGAACATTACCAATACGATCATGGGACTTCAGAAACTCACCGGCGTCGAAATTCAAAAAGTACCGGCACTGATGGGCGAAATAGACGTGGTTAAAGCAATACAACTACTTCCGGGTGTTCAAAGCACATCAGAAGGGAGTAGCGGGTTTAACGTGCGGGGAGGTGCTGCTGACCAGAATTTGATTTTATTAGATAACGCAAATATCTACAATGCATCACACATGTTTGGTTTTTTCTCTATATTCAATAATGATGCTGTAAAAAGTGCAGAACTGTATAAGGGAAATTTACCTATAAAATACGGTGGACGACTATCTTCGTTGTTAAATGTTGAGTTGAAAGATGATTCTCCAGAGAAAGTCAAAGGTACAGGAGGTATCGGACTCATATCAAGTCGCCTTACTCTGGAAGGACCTTTAGGGGATAAGACGTCATGGCTTATCAGCGGTCGGCGCAGTTATGTAGACTTATTCCTTCGTATGTCCTCAGATCCGGAACAAAGAAAAGAATATCTATATTTCTATGATTTTAATGCAAAGGTATCACATCGCTTTTCGAGAAAAGACAAAATAGGTTTTAATATTTATAATGGAAGGGATAGATTCATATCATCTTTTGGTGATATTGGTTATGGAAATTTTGTTGCCTCTACATATTGGAATCATCTCTTCTCGGACAATTTATTATCGCGCCTAAGTCTTAATTACAGTAAGTACAGTTATGATATGGCCTGGAAAGTTACAGACTCACGTGCTGAGTGGCAATCGGACATACAGGATCTGGAGTTACGATTAGACATGAACCACACTCTGTCTGATAAGATAAGTCTTCAATATGGGGCCACCACGACATATCATGTTTTTAATCCTGCATTCATTACTCGTCCGGGCTATTCGGATTTCAGAATGAACCGTTCGTACGCACTTGAACATAGTATCTATTTAGGGGCTGAACAAACATTGAGTAAGGATCTTTCACTAACCTATGGCGCACGAATCACTGCCTTTAGCAATGTCGGTCAGGCTCTGTTGTATTCTTACGATAATAATCATGATGTGTCAGGTGCGACAGAATATGGCAGCGGTAAGATTTATCATACATACATTCGCCCGGAGTTCCGTGCAGGAGTAGTGTATAAAGTGAATGATAACTCATCAATAAAAGCTAATTTCACTCACAATTCACAATTTATTCAGATGGCTAACAATTCCGACTCTGGTTCTCCTCTGGATCTATGGTTTCCTGCGAGCCCGAATATAAAGCCACAGGAGGCTAATCAATATTCCATGGGATATTTTAAGAACTTCAAGGATAACTCGATCGAAACTTCTGTGGAGTTATATTATAAAGGAATGAATAATGTTATTGACTTCAAAGACAACGCACAGATATTGCTTAATGACAAACTGGAGGGAGAAATACGAACCGGAAAGGGTAAGTCTTATGGTATGGAGATCATGGTGAAAAAGAATTCGGGACGATTAACAGGTTTTATCAATTACACGTTGGCACACACAGACCGCACAATACCGGGTATCAACGAAGGAAAGACTTACCTTGCCCCTAATGACAAAACCCATAGCGTAAATATCCTGACATCTTACGCACTGTCTAAGAAGTGGGATGTATCAGCAGCATGGGTCTTTTCTACCGGGACTCCGGTTACATATCCAACAGGGCGGTTTGAAATTAACGGAGAATATTATCCTATTTATTCAGGGAAAAGCAAAGAACGTAAGGAATCATACCATCGTCTTGACTTATCTGCGACGTATCATCCACACAAACATCCACAAAGATGGTATCAGGGCGAATGGGTTTTCTCTATCTATAATGCATACTGGCATAAGAATCCATGGATGACATCTTATGATCAGAACACGACAGACGGATACCCCCAGGCTAAAATGACTTATCTATTTGGTACTATACCATCAGTAACTTATAATTTTAAATTCTAACAGTCAACAATGAATAAAATAAAATCAATATCGGTTTCCTTGATCGCATTATTTTTTATTGCCACTACATTCTCCTGCACAGAAGAAACTACGATAAATACAACGGATTCTGCTTATGTTCCTGTCATATACGGAACCATCACTGACCAGAATATACGTCAGCAGATACAGGTCAGCAGTTCTAGCGGTTACTTTGACAAAGAAGAGAATAAACGTATTTCTAGTGCCATCGTAACGCTTAAGGAAGACAGTTCTGTTATTTCCCATTCGTATGTGTTGACGCAAGATTCTGTTGGAAGTGGAATCTATTTGACACCCAACCCGATAGTGGGAAAACCGGGATGGAATTACAGCCTCTCCGTGATCATGGATTTTAATAATGACGGAGTAACTGAAGAATATACAGCAGAAAGCGTGATGCCTGAAAAACTGAAGATTGATTCTTTCAATATTACCAAGAAGAAAGTTGGAGAATATACTTTGTTTTCTTTAAACATAAGTGCACAGGATCAGGAGAATGAAGAGAACTATTATTTTGGGAAATACAGTATCAATGGTGTTTGGTATAATAAGATCAGTAAATATATTGCTTTCAACGATGTGAGTCTTAACGGTCAATACGTTAAAAATCTTTCTGTATCGAATATTGATGACTTAAGTAATAAAAGTAAATACAGTGATGATGACGCTAAGGATATGATATTCCTATCATCGGGTGACAGTATGGTGGTAGAGTTCAGTAATATAAGTAAGGCCTATTTTAACTTTATTAATGACTGTACCGATCAGAAAAACGGATCCAATCCGATGTTTGGAGGACCTCCGGCTAATATCTCGACCAATATCTCGAATGGTGCAAGGGGTTTCTTTACGGCTTATGCCGTATCAGTAGTAGGAGGTAAGGCTCCTGAATAAGCATGGCTTTATCATGCGATCATCTCAAAAGAATCATTCTTTTTAATATCAGATTCTTGTATCTCTTTTGCATGTCCTTTGGCAGGAAGGAATTGTTGATGTACTCAAACCATGTTGGAAGGGCTTTAATAAATTTATTAGCTGTTTTTTCGATGATTTTTAGGTCAACGCCCGATGCTGTTATTGATTTAACAAAGTCGGAACGTTTGATTTTACGTTTCTTACCATTTAATGTCAGTGCCATTTCTTCAGTGTCTTCCGGCATGACGAGAGTGGTGGATAAGAGGTCGTAGGCAGGTGTAAAGATATATTCGCCTTTGTTAATGCTATACAAGGAGAAGTTTTTCATGTGCATATCCGAATTGCCTGTAATCCATGAGAATACAACCAGTTCCCAATAATTTATCAAGTCGAGTTTCGGAGTTGTGGAATACTTGCTGATGGTTTTGGCAATCTGCTCATACGAACCTTTGTACTTGTATTCAGTGAGACGCCCGGACAGTTGGCACATATCCTCCATCAGAATTTTATTTCCGTCTCTTGTCCGGTCTATTCGTCGGGTTATATAGCACAATTCACCGTCTTTAAATCTGATGAGGCTGTGCGGAACAACGTTGATCTTTGCTATTTCTGCCATGTGCATAGTTAAATCTTCCAGCTCAGGTAATGCTCTATATATGTCTGTCTGGGGTTTTAATATGTATCGTCCCCATAGCCCTACTATGGTAAATCTGTCCTGTTCATCTCTTCCACCCTTATTGATATCAAGAGACAACTTAGCCTGTACACCGGTCAATGTTGTCTGACTGCGTACAACCTCTTTGGCCAGATCTTTCAATTGTTCGCGGATATAAGGTATTGCCGGTGCTTTTTTCACACCGAAAAATTTCTTAGCGCATGCAGGATGAAAGTCTGTCTGACCTTCTTTCAATTCCTTATAGCAGTATAAACATTTGCACATATCTTCTCTTGTCATTCAGTTTGTTCAGGTACTACACTTACTGCTCCTATGCAGTCTTTGCAACAAGCAAGTAGCAGTGACATTCTGTCTCTCTGGTTTATCTTCCAACTGGTTTGGGCTATATTCAATAGCCATCCTTCAGGTATGAGACCGTCAAAGAAGGGGAAAAGCACTGTGTCATGGTATGGCTTATCAGTAAGCGGGAGGGTGAGACTGACAGGCTCGGTATCATCGGAATGGAGATAATTGCGGTCATAGACGAAAGTGAAACCATTTTCGTCTTCAGTTAGAACGCCTGCGCGATGGTCGTGCACATAGATCACAGCTCTCTTCATTCTTGATTATCTTTAGAGATATCCACAGCTCCCAGTTGTTTTCCGAACAGATTGAGTACCTGGTTTAGTTTATCCATCCTCAATGTCTGTTTTCCCTGTTCCAGATCACGCACAAATCTTAGTCCCACTCCTGACTTTTCGGATAGGTCTACTTGCGTAAGATTATACTTCTTTCGCATTCCCTTAACGAAATTTGCTATAACTTTATTCTCCATATTATACCCGTTAGGATGCAAAGATATGATTTTTTTATCAAATTATACCCAATATGATATAATTTTATTAAATTTTATTTACCTTATACCCGTTAAGGTATATTGGTATGATTAAAGATCAGTTTATCGAAGTTGTAACAAAAGATTCGATATAACATCATCAGAAGAAAAACTCCATACCGACACCTGCACTTATCGTATTCATGATTGTTTTTCTCTTGTATGTATCAGTGATGCTTGCGTATGTCGTTGCGTCAAGTCTGTTGGTAAACTCGTAAGTGTATTTAGGTGCGGCGTAGTCATAATCCACAGACCCTCGTATTGATATGTCTTTTTTGTATGCGTAGGTTACAGACAATCCTGTACCAAACGAAATCGTATTGTTGGTTTTAATCGTCATGAAGTCGTGTTCATGCACTAATGCCGGGTCTATCTCGTCGCGTTCATAACGTGGATTTTTTATCAATTCATCAATGGCTGAATTCCATAAACTTTCAGATGTTCCGTTTTTTTGAGCAAGAATAGCATCGAGTTTAAAGTCTGGTGTCAGTCTGTTTCCTGCTAGAATCTTTGTTCCTATCCTTACTCTGCTGCTTAAAGGAAGTGACACGTAAATGCCTGCCTGGAGATCTATCATACCTAAGTTGGCAGACTCGAGACTCTGAATCTTGAAAAGATCTCCGTAGTTGCCTCCTGATGGGATGTTGTAACCGAAGTTGGGTGTGAGAATGTGATCATCCACCGCCACAGGTAGGGTTATGGCTTTGAGTCTTCCTCCTATGCCTATATAATCATTCAGGAAATAGGCACCTTCGACATTAAATGATGTAGCGCGGCCCGTTTTGAATCTTAGGTTTAATGCCTTTCCACTAGGATTCCCGTTTGCATCGTAGGTCTCATAGATATCAGGGGCATTAAGATGGCCTGTGGTCAGTCCTGAACCAATGGTTAAACTGAGGAAAGACGGACGGCGAGAGATGTCCGGTTTCTTGTCTGTCGTAGATACCTTTCCTTTTCTTTTAAAGATCAGGTCGCCGAGGAAATAACCGATATCTGTGGATACGATGCCGGCACCCGCACCTACAATCACGTCGCTTGCCCAGTGACGGTTGTTGATGATTCGTGATATGCCGGTGAACGTGGCCAGCGTGTAACCACCGATACTGTACCATGGGCTCAGATTCCCGTATTCCTTATGTAATATGGTAGCTCCGGCGAAGGCGATTGCCGTATGTCCTGACGGAAATGAGCTGCGTGTGGAATTGTCCGGACGCATCTCTTTCGAGGTGTATTTCACTCCCTTTACGAGAGCTGTCACGGTCATATATGATATAGCCGAATTGACTGTCAATCTTTTCCAGTCGCTTTCACTTTTCACGCCTAATGCTTTAAGGGCAAAAGTAAGTGCCAACGGTGAGTACTGTGAATAATTGTCCAGTGGCGTTTTAAAATGAGGTTTAAAGTATGTATTCGTCGAACCTAAATCATTCTTGTATGCCTTGACCAACAGCCCATCGGCTAGGAACAGAAGTCCCGTATAGGTCATATTTCTGGTAAACGACTGTTTAAACGCGAGATTCTTACCGGCATCTTGATGGTTATAGGTAGAATCAACTGTCTCACTCGAAACGGGGAGTGACAAAATCGATATCAGGATAATAATAATGTATTTTTTCATATTAGTATGAACTATGTGTGCAATCATCTTAATTTAGATGCAAAAGTAATATTATTTTCGCAATATAAATTGTTTTCGAATTAATTATTCTTGAATAATATCCTATTCTATTCGGAATGGCAACAGTTTCTGAATTGTCGCTGTTTACAATGAATAAAGGTGATGCTCGTTCTGAACACTGCCTTAACCTAAAAAGGTAAAATTAAAAGACATCTCTTTGCTTTATCTCTTTTTTCCTCTTCGGCTGTGTAGGCACTACTCCCACCTATATTCGATAATAAATGGATAAGTTTTCTCACGATAAATAGAATACTCTTTTGCATCATGGGAATTCTCTATCGCATACAGCATCATTTGATTAGAAAAAGATTAATTGGTGGGCGACACTTCTTTTAGCTTTACTATGACAATGAATCTTATCCGACGTTATGCAGTCTTTGGAATAAATTGTTGATTTTCATTCTGTATCTTCATGCTCGGGAAAACAGGTAAGTTCGTTCTACTTCCGCTTTATCAAAACGTTCATGTTGTCTCGAACAATGACTTACATTCTACCGGCATTATTGCTTTTTGCCAAAATTCTTGTGCAAATTCACTAAACAGAACTTAAATTTCGTTCTTTTATCCTATATTTTGCATAATAAAACACTCGAAATTAGGTCTATTTGATGAAATGTGAGTAAATTTGCACGTAAAAATTTATATAAAGCTCAGATGAAGAAGATATATTCTTTTATATGCCTGTCATTATTGACAATGTTTCTCTTGACATCATGCCTGAATAGTAGTAATGATGATTCAACATACTATGGCGATACCGCAATTACAGCGTTCTCTTTAGGTACACTCAACCGATATGTCCACGTCAAGACATCGGCAGGTAAGGATAGTACATATAAAGCTACTGTTACGGGTAGCTCTTATAACTTTTATATAGACCAGACCAATAAGACTATATATAATCCTGATTCTTTACCTCTTTGGACAGATAACTCGAGAGTTGTCTGCACAGTCACATCAAAGAATAGCGGCTTGGTCTATTATAAAAACTTGAAAAACGATAGTATATACTATCACTCTTCTACAGACTCAGTCGATTTTTCTAAACCGCGCACATTCTATATATATGCTACCGACGGTTCTGCTTACAGACAATATACCATCAGCGTTAATGTACATCAGGAATTGTCAGATACATTTATCTGGCATAAGATATCCACGAATTCTACTATTGCAGCTTTTACGGGTATGAAGGCTTTAGAACTAAACGGAAAGATATTGCTGTTTGGAACGGACGATAGCGAAACAACAATCTATGCGACCTCTGAGTCTGACGGAGCACAATGGACAAAAATAAATACAAGTGTAGCTTTGGATGCTGACGCTTATAAAAATGTAGTTATTCATAATGGCATGCTGTTTGCAAGGAGTAATGGTTCAATACTGAAATCATCCGATGGTGCTTCTTGGACTACTGTCAGTGTAACTACAGATATAACCAGTCTCGTGGCTTCATCTACCAAAAAGCTATTTGCTATTAAAAATCATAATCTAATATGCTCGCGTGATGGTGGCATCAACTGGACAAAGGAAAATCTGGATGACGATTCAACATTCCTTCCTTCACGTGATTTTACTTATTATACAATGCCCCTTGCTTCGAATGATTCTATAGATCGGGTGATGATTGTGGGTAATCGTTCAGCTCAGGATTATCCTGATGACTCAGCGTCTGTAGTATGGAATAAAATCGAAGAATATTCAAATGGTAGTGGGGCTGGCACCTGGACATACTATAACGTGGCTAAAGACAATTACGCTGGTTTTGCACCACGCCTGACAAATTTAACGATGGTGCCTTATGACGATGGTGTTCTGGCTTTTGGAGGTGATGGCTTTGGAAAATCAAAGGCCACGGCTTTTAATCATTTCTATCAGAGCCGTGATAACGGCATCACATGGAAGAACAATTCAACTTATTATTTCCCTGCCGAGTTTAGCTCAAGCAAAACTTCGTTTGCTGCCGTTAAGGATTCAAAGAATAATCTGTGGATAATCTGTGGAGAGAGCGGACAGATATGGCGCGGACGTCTTAATAGATTGGGATGGGAAACTGAAAAAACGACATTTACCGAATAATGAGCCAACCATGAAAGCCCGTATCCCCTTTTTTATACTGTTCCTTGCGGTCATGAACGCTGCCGGCGCTCAAGAGGTGGAATATAAAATGGAGATAGGAGGTGGTCTTGGATTGGTTGCTTACGAAGGTGACTTCAATGGAAATATTATGAAGGGCTTACAACCCGTGGGCTCATTTATCGTACGACGTAATCTCAACCCACGCATGGCTCTGAAGTTCGATTTGTCAGTAGGCAACCTGAAAGGTAATTCAGATAATGTGGCAACATATTATAGTGAGCCAAACGCTCAGCATGTGGCGTTCAGCAATATACTGTATGATCTGACATGCAGATATGAATATAATTTTCTGGGCTATGGTAGGGGTGCAGAATTCAAAGGATATCATAGATTTACACCTTATATGTCGTTGGGACTTGGGTTTACTTATGTCAATGGTAACAGTAATGCTTTCACTGTCAACATGCCTATTGGCGGCGGTGTGAAGTATAAACTAAAAAAACGTCTTAATATAGGTGCAGAGTGGACAATGCACTTCTCAATGAGTGATAAACTTGACGGTGTAAAAGACCCCTACGGAATAAAAAGCAGCGGAATCTTCAAGAATACTGACTGCTACTCGGTATTACAATTGTTTCTTACTTATGATATAATGCCGAAATGTATAAACTGTAATAACAATGATGATTAATAATATGGGCGAACAACTAGATATGACCCGCATACCAAGGCATATTGCAATCATTATGGATGGCAATGGAAGATGGGCGGCAGAGCGTCAAAAGCCACGTTCGTACGGCCATCAGGCTGGTGTGGATACCGTGAGAAAAATTACATCCGAGGCCACACGTCTTGGAATTAAATTTCTTACCCTCTATACGTTTTCTACTGAAAATTGGAACCGTCCTGCTAATGAGGTGTCGGCTTTGATGGGATTGGTTCTTTCTTCACTTGAAGATGAAATTTTCATGAAAAATAATGTACGTTTTAGAGTGGTGGGGGATAGAAAGCGTCTGCCTCAGAATGTGCAGGAGAAACTGCAGGAAACGGAGGCACATACCATTAACAACTCGGCTATGACAATGGTCGTCGCTCTGAGCTATTCGTCCAGATGGGAAATGACAAATGCTATGCGAGAGGTGGCATCTGAGGTGAAAGAGGGGAAACTGAATGTCGAGGATATCACTGAAGCTACTATGGAGAGTCATCTCGTCACATCGTTCATGCCAGATCCCGAACTTCTCATACGTACCGGTGGCGAATTGAGGGTGTCGAATTATATGTTATGGCAGATAGCTTATTCTGAACTTTACTTCTGTGATACGTACTGGCCTGATTTCGATGAGGAAAAGTTACATGACGCTATACTCAGTTATCAGAAGCGCCAGCGCAGATTTGGCAAGACTGAGGACCAAGTGGAATTCAATGATATTAAATAAGAATTATATATATAATGATGAATAATATAAAAAGAGGTATTATCCTGTTTGCATCAGTCGTCTGCATTGCTTTCGTGGCAAATGCGCAGGAACATAAAGTTGTAAATCCGGATATATCGTACTCAGGTACTCCCCGTACATGTACTATAGGTGGAATTGCTGTCGAGGGAATTAAGAATTATGAGGATTATGTGCTGATAGGTCTTTCTGGACTTCAAGTAGGCCAGACAATTACGGTACCCGGTAATGAAATCACAGAGGCAGTGAAACGTTACTGGAAGCATGGCCTGTTCTCGAAGGTCGCCATATCCGCAGATTCTATTGTCGGTTCAAACATTTATCTCCGCATCAAGTTGGCTCAACGTCCGCGTGTATCTACCATCAATTACAACGGACTGAAAAAGAGCGAACGTGAGGATATGGAAGCGAAGCTGGGTATGGTTAAGGGAAGCCAGATCACTCCAAATATGATTGACCGTGCTAAGATCCTTGCAAAAAAATACTTCGATGATAAAGGTTATAAGAATGCTGAAATAACTATTGGTCAGAAGGATGATGTCAGCAATCCCGATCAGGTCATTCTGGATGTAAATATTGATAAGAAAGTTAAGATAAAAATTCATCAGATTATCATTGAGGGAAATAAAGCCTTATCTGACAATAGAATAAAAGGTACCCTCTTCTCGAAGGGTATATTCTCCAAGACCCATGAAGCTGGTAAAATTAATACATTCCTCAAGTCGAAGAAGTTTATCGACGACCGTTATGTAAAGGATAAACAGCAATTGATTGATAAATATAATGAGCTTGGTTACCGTGATGCCATGATACTGAAGGACAGTGTGTATAATTATGATAGCAACCATGTGAACGTATATCTTAAAATCGACGAGGGTAAAAAATATTATCTGAGAAATGTGACATGGGTGGGTAACACTGTCGCAACAACAGACTATCTGAACAATGTGCTCCGTATGAAAAAAGGTGACGTGTATAATCAGAAACTGATGGATAGACGTCTGAATACGGATGAGGATGCCGTCGGTAACTTCTATTATAACAGCGGTTATGTGTTCTACAGTCTTCAGCCGACTGAGGTTAATATTGACAATGACTCCATCGACCTCGAGATGCGTATCTATGAAGGTCAGCAGGCGCATATCAATCATGTGAGAATCAGCGGAAATGAGCGTCTGTACGAAAATGTGGTTCGTCGTGAACTTCGTACCAAACCAGGAGACTTGTTCTCCAAGGATGCGTTGGAACGTTCTGCCCGTGAGTTAGCGTCAATGGGACATTTCGATACAGAACATTGTGTGCCAGATGTAAAGCCTGATTATGAGAGCGGTACGGTAGATATCAATTACAACCTCGTTTCTAAATCCAATGATCAGGTAGAATTCTCGCTCGGCTGGGGACAGACTGGTATCACAGGACGTGTCAGTTTAAAACTCAATAACTTCTCCATGGGCAACTTGTTCGGAAAGAACAAACAACACCGTGGTCTCATGCCTGTAGGTGATGGCGAGCAACTGGCTCTCTCGGCTCAGACCAACGGTTCTTATTATCAGTCGTATAGCGTATCTTACAGTGATCCTTGGTTTGGTGGAAAACGTCCTAACTCCCTCACTGTCGGTGCTTATTTCTCTAAACAGACTGACGTGTCGAGCAGTTATTACAACTCTGCTTACTCGAACAACTACTATAATTATCTCTATGGATCCGGTAGCAGTTCCTCAAACTCTTACGAGAACTATTATGACCCTGATAAATATGTAGAGCTGTTCGGATTCTCTGTAGGGTGGGGTAAACGTCTGCGTTGGCCTGATGACTACTTCACACTTTCCGCAGAACTTGCTTATCAGCGTTATATGTTGAAGAACTGGGAGTACTTCCTGATAACAACGGGTAACTGTAATAATATTAACTTCGGTCTTACATTGTCTCGTGTGTCAACCGACAACACCCTTTTCCCACGTCACGGTTCTGAGTTTTCAGCGTCTGTGACACTTACTCCGCCGTGGTCATTATGGGACGGCAAAGATTATGCACATCTCGCAACAAATAGTAAGGCCTCAAACTATGAACAACAGCTACAGGATAAATACCGTTGGATTGAATACCATAAATGGAAATTTAAATTTAAGTCATACACAGCTCTTACAAGTAGTGCTAAATGTTTTGTGCTCATGACACGTGTCGAACTAGGACTCTTAGGTTCTTACAACAAGAACAAGAAATCACCATTCGAGACCTTCTATGTGGGAGGTGACGGTATGAGCGGATATTCCTCCAGCTATGCTACCGAGACCATCGGACTGCGTGGTTATGAGAACGGAAGTCTTACTCCTAGCGGATATGAAGGATATGCTTACGACCGTTTAACTCTCGAGCTTCGTTACCCGTTCATGCTGGGTAATACCACGATCTACGGATTGACATTTGTTGAAGGTGGTAATGCGTGGACAGATACGAAGAACTTCAACCCGTTTGATATGAAACGTTCCGCCGGTGTCGGCGTCAGAATCTACCTGCCAATGGTCGGTCTGATGGGTATCGACTGGGCATACGGTTTTGATAAGGTGTTCGGCTCCAAAAGTTATGGCGGTAGCCAGTTCCACTTTGTGTTAGGACAGGAATTCTAGAAAATATGGCTTGAGGATTTTAAGGACTTTAAGGTCTTTAAAACCTACAAGTCCTTCAATAATTAATAACAATATAATATGAAAAGGAAATTATTTTTAATGATGGTGTTCGTCGTAACGGCGATGTCTGTCAATGCCCAGAAATTTGCTCTTATTGACATGGAGTACATTTTAAAAAATATTCCTGCTTATGAAAGAGCTAACGAACAACTGAACCAAGTCTCTAAGAAGTGGCAGGCCGAAGTGGATGCTCTTACCACTGAGGCACAGACCACGTATAAGAACTATCAGAATGAGGTTGTGTTTCTTTCCCAGGAGCAGAAAACAAAGCGTCAGGATGATATCATGAAGAAGGAAAAGGAAGCCAGCGACCTTAAAAAGAAGTATTTCGGACCGGAAGGCGAACTCTTTAAAAAGCGTGAGAGTCTGATGACACCTATTCAGGATGAAGTCTATAATGCTGTAAAAGATATCTCAGACACAAAGGGTTATGCTCTTGTGATAGATCGCTCGAGCGATACCGGAATCATTTACGGTTCACCGAAGGTGGATATTAGCAATGAAGTTTTATCAAAGTTAGGTTATTCAAATTAAATATTGTATATTTGCAAACCGAAATTAAAATTACGAATTAAATACCAAACAAAAAATGAAAAAATTGATTTTATTGGCAATGCTGTTTGCACCACTGACGATGTTTGCTCAGAAGTTCGGACACGTTAATAGCCAGGAGATTATTCAGGCAATGCCTGAGTATGCTACAGCAAAGACATCTATCGAGGCTCTTCAGAAACAGTATGAAACAGACTTGAAGACCATGCAGGATGAACTTCAGAAGAAGAATGATGCTTATGATAAGGAGAAAGCAACTCTGCCGGACAATATCAAACAGCGTCGTGAGCAGGAACTTCAGGATTTATATCAGCGTATTCAGCAGAGCTATCAGGACAATCAGCAGGCTCTTCAGAAAGCAACCCAGGAGAAGATGCAGGTAATTAGTTCTAAAGTTTCTGAAGCTATCAAAACCGTGGGTTCAGCCGGTGGTTATGTATACATAATGGATACCACAGGTGGTATACCATACATCAGCACTACTCTCAGTACCGATGTCACAGTTCAGGTTAAGGGCAAGCTCGGATTGAAATAATTTTATTCCACAAATACAGATTCAGTCATTCCGAGTTAGCGCTAGGGATGACTGAATATTTGTTTTATATTTCGTGCGTACATTATATTATTATAATTATGAAAAAGACCGTTCTCTTTTTATTCCTTATCCTTTTACCGTTAATGGCCAGTGCCCAGATGAAGTTTGGTTACTTGAGTTATGATGCAGCCTTCCAGTCGATGCACGAGTATGCGCAGGCAAAGAAGAGTGTTGATGATTTAAGAGCTAGGTATGACGCAGAGATGAAACATTCCGAGGATGATTTCAACAAGAAATATGAGGAGTTCCTCGACGGACAGAAAGATTTCCCTCTGTCGATATTACAGAAACGTCAGATGGAACTTCAGGAGATGATGCAGAAGAATATATCATTTAAGGATGAAGCCCGTCGTCTTCTGCGCGATGCCGAAAATGATGCGTACGCTCCCTTGCAGGATAAGTTATCGGGTATATTGCGTGAAATAGGCAAAGAAAAAGGTTTTGCATTCATTCTCAATACAGACTATAATGCCTGTCCGTACATTGACCCGTTGCAGGGAGAGGATATCAATGCGTTAGTTAAAGACAAAGTGAAATGACATTTCCAAATGAACCCGGTCCCATCGGGGTGTTTGATTCAGGTTACGGAGGGCTCACCATCCTTCATCAGATGAGGCAGATATTGCCGCAATATGATTATCTTTATTTAGGGGACAATGCCCGTGCACCTTACGGAACACGCTCTTTTGAGGTGGTCTATCAGTTCACTAAGGAGGCCGTGATGAAGTTGTTTTCTATGGGTTGCCATTTGGTGATATTGGCATGTAATACTGCTTCAGCTAAGGCTCTCCGCACGATACAGCAGAATGATTTGCAGGATGTCGATCCGTCACGTCGTGTGCTTGGTATCATCAGACCTACTGCCGAGTGTATCGGTCAGCTCACCACGAATCGTCATGTCGGTATTGTTGCTACGCCGGGAACCATCAAGTCGGAGTCCTATAAACTGGAGATATCCAAGCTTTTTCCGGATATCACAGTCACCGGGGAGGCTTGTCCTATGTGGGTACCGCTGGTAGAAAATTACGAATTCGATAGTCCGGGAGCTGATTACTTTGTAAAGAAACGCATCAACAACCTGCTTCGTAATGATAATGAGATTGATGCAATCATACTTGGTTGCACCCATTATCCACTATTAATCAATAAGATATTGAAATATGTACCTGCCGGTGTTAAGATTATACCGCAGGGCGAGTATGTGGCTAACAGTTTAAAAGATTATTTTGTGCGTCATCCAGAGATGGAACAGAAATGCACGCGTGGAGGCAAGTGTCTTTACATGACCACAGAGAGTCCTGAGAAATTTAAAGAGTCAGCTCAGGTATTTCTTCACGAGCAAGTGGAGGTTAGTCATATAGACTTGGAATAAGCAATATCTAAGTAAGAGATGTTATAATAATCTCTTACTTAGATATCTTACAGGATACCATACAGCAGCGTATCCTACGATAACCACTGTGATAAATATTAAGATTATATCCGTTGGATGAACGCTGACGGGATATGAGTTTATGACAAAGTTTCCGGAACTGTTGCCCAGTGCCACCAGTCCAAATTGCTGTTGCAGCCAACAGAGTAGTAATCCTATTCCGATACCTATTATTGCACCGCAGGTGGATATCATTCTTCCCTCAAACAGAAATACGTGAACAATCTGCTTGTCTGTAGCCCCCATACTTCTTAATGTCTTGACATCCTCTTTCTTGTCGATAATAAGCATCGACAGACTGCCTATGATGTTGAAGCAGGCCACCATCAGAATGAATGTGAGAAATATATAAGCTATAAACTTCTCAATTTTCATAATATTAAAGACATCCTCCTGTTGCTCATAGCGGTCTCGTACCTTATACTTGTTGCCCACAATCTGCTGCAGTTCTGCTTTTACAGATTCAATGTCAGCATTCGGCTTGAGACGCAGTTCAAGTGATGAAATCATTCCTTGTTGGTCGAAGATGCGGCGTGCAAAGGCTATAGGTGCAATGATATAATCCTTATCGTATTTGGCCTGTTTGACCGAAAATACAACCCCCGGAGAGTAAAGCTCATCCTGTACAAATCCGTCGGCCGGGTTGCTCATGTCCAACTGTCCCTTGCGTTTAGGGGCGTACACCTGAATAGCATTATCGAAACGCGAGCCAGTACCGAGAATTTCAGCCAGTTGTATACCCAGCGTACCGTAGTTGAGTACATCAGCGTGAAGTTGGAAAGCGCCGTCGCCATAGAGTATGTCATTGATGTGGGTCAACTTATTGAAGTTGTCATCCACACCCTTAATCGTAACCATGGTCTGTCGGTTCTTATACATCACTAAAGCATGGTCTTCTACACACTCCGTTGCCACATCCACATTTTTATCCTGCTTGACCTTTGTTAGCAGGGGGTCGTCTGCCGGAGCAGTCTTTCCCTTCGTAGGCGTAATCTCAATCTGTGGGTCGAAAGATGTAAAAAATGATGCCACCAAATCATGAAAACCGTTGAATACGCTCAGTGTCACTACCAAAGCCATTGTGGCAATGGCAACACCGCAGACTGAAATTCCGCTGATGGCATTGATGGCATGATGACTCTTCTTAGAGAAAAGATAACGTCTGGCTATATAAAAAGGAAAGTTCACTATTGTTTAAGAAGTTTATCGATGTTATCAATATAATCCAATGAGTCGTCAAGGAAGAATTTCAGTTCAGGAATGATGCGCAGTTGTTTGCCCACGCGTTTCCCCAGTTCAAAACGAACTGTCTTTTGATTTTCATTGATATTGTTTAATATCTCGTCACTTTTCTCCGAAGGGAAAACACTGATGTATGCCCGGCATACGCTCATGTCCGGACTGATACGTGCGTTGGTGACACTTACCAGTACTCCGTGCATCTGGCGTGTCTGTTCTTCAAATATCTGACTAAGCTCCTTCTGTATCAGGCGCGAAATCTTGTTTTGTCTTGTCTCTTGCATTGCTTTTATTTTTTGCGGATGAGCGTCAGGCCGTCTCGCAGAGGTAATATAACCTTTTCCACACGGTTGTCTGCCGCCACCAAATCATTAAATTTCAATATTCCCTGTGTCTGTCCGTCCCGTGGAGTAGGTTCCTCGATGACATGACCGTCCCACAGTGTATTGTCGGCGAGTATAAACCCTCCCGGTCTTAGTATCTTAAGCATCATCTCGTAACATTCGACATACGTGCGTTTGTCTCCGTCAATGAATGCCATATCGAATGTGATGCCGAGTTTAGGAGCTTCTGTCACGGCGTCGCCGATGATGAATTCAATCTTATCCGCCACATCCGACCCCTCTATCCATGGTCGTGTGAAGTCTTCCTGTTCGTCATTTATCTCGAAGGTATAAACCTTCCCGTCGTCTTTGAGGCCCTCTGCCAGGCAGAGGGCACTATAGCCGCTGAACGTTCCTATTTCGAGTATGTTTTTCGGCTCAATCATCTTGACCAGCATTTTCAGCAGTCTTCCCTGCAGATGGCCCGAAGCCATGCGTCCACGCAACAGTTGCACGTTTGTTGCACGGTAAAGTCGGTACAAGTAATCGCCTTCCGGGTCGATATGCTGTGCAATATATCGGTCTAGCTTCTCTGTCTCAGTCATTACTTATTGATGATGGCATCTATTGCCAACCTGTAAGAGTCGAGACCGAAGCCACAGATAACCCCCCAGCATGCACACGAAATCATCGACTTGTGTCGAAACTCCTCTCTCTTGTGTACATTTGAGATGTGAACCTCGATGACAGGTGCGGTGAGTGAGCGGATTGCGTCTTGAAGTGCAATACTGGTGTGGGTGTAGGCACCCGCATTCAGCACAATACCGTCATAGTCAAATCCTATCTCCTGCAGCTTGTTGATCATTTCGCCCTCAATATTGCTCTGATAGTAGTCTATCTGAACATCGGGGAATTGCTTTTGCAGTTCGGGCAGATAACTGTCGAACGAACTCTTACCATAAATCCCCGGTTCACGTTTGCCGAGCAGGTTTAGGTTGGGACCATTAATTATTTGTATTTTCATACCCTGATTATATGTTTCCACTGCAAAGATAGTGCAAGTTGGGCGTAATACAAAATAAAACAGGAAGTTTTTATAGGATGATTATTTGATTCTGTCTTTTGATTTTGATTCCACAATTTCGTACAAATATCTGATAATCAGGAAGAAATCAGTGGAATCAAATGCAGACATCTAAATTTTTGCTTCCTTATGTAATTATATTTCGATATATTCTATTAGTTATGATCTTGATTAGCATACTCATATGTTATGATGATGTTATTCTAACTTGCTTAATAACATATAGATACAGATCTATTCTCATAGATGTAACTTTCCAAAAGCTATTTGTTCTCTATTTTCCCCTACAGGGGAAAACATCTACCCCTATAGGGGAAAAGATGTGCCCCTACAGGGGAAATTGTCAATTAGATAGATTTTGTCCTTCTTTTTGTAAGTGATGGGACTGTGGCATGTAATTGATAGGACATGATAGAGTGACTACCTGATTTGGTAGCATGTACTATCCTGAATTATTAGTTGTGGCGATGAGAACCGGAGGCAACATGATCCAGTCTCTGGACTTTATCGTCGAAAATATTTGTCTCCACGCCAAAACCACTGTCCTTAAGGAAGTTAAATAGTAACGTGGAGACAAAAACAAAGAGCATTAGCAGAAAAGATTACCTTCCATATACAGCTTTGACGAGATGCCATTGTGCACGGATATCGTCACAATCCACACCTTCGGGAGCCATACGGTTAATGAGGTCGTTGTAATTTGTTCCCTTCTGTTTTTCCTGTTCGGCCCACTGTGTGAACTCATCATCGGTGAGATGCTTTTTCTTAATACCAGTGATCACTTCATAGTTGCTAATGCCCTCCTTTTTAAGAATGGATACCATGCGGTTGACATCCTTCTGAGAAGTCTCTGTGCTGGCATAGATATAGACCTTGCAGTCAGGCTTTGTTTTACGCATTTTCAGTTCTCCGCGAATACCGGGATTGCCAAACCGGTCTATACCCCATGAGTTGATACAGCAGTTCATCCAATTACCTTGTTGTGCCATCCCTTCACGAAAGAATATTTCGCCTTTGCCTGGTAAGAGTATCGTCATTACAGGATCAATATTACCCTTTACAGAAGCAGGAATCGCAATATTGGTAGTAATCAGGTTCACGCAAAAATGATTGGATGTTCCTCCGTCTCCTGATATCTTCGCAGGTGCTGTGCCTTTCGACGATACCCAGACTGGTGCTCCTTCAGATACACCTTCATATTCTATTTTCTTTAATGCCGACTTCGATATCTTTGGCAAATGGCCGCTTTCCAAAGGTTGACCATTCAGTTTAATTGTAGTTCTGTCTGCTAGAAATAAGTAGTTAAAGATTCTCTCTTCAATATAAGACCCATCCTTTGCTTCAATCCAAACCCCCTTGGGTAGGTGAACAAGATAAGAGTCTGTATGTTTATCACGAGGTCCCTGATTTTTATGAGACATAAAGGTCACAAGCTGCTCTTCCCCATCGGAGGTATTGTTTGCGCCGCTGGTTGTTTTTACTCCATTGGATGTTTTCCTCTGATACTGATAGTCTGTTTCTGTTTTGGCAGTAGCCGCTAGTGATAGTGCAACTACAGGAAGTATGTATAATACTTTAATCCATTTTATTCCGGATGATTTTTTCTTTGTAATCATATTGACTCGTTTTTTGAGGGTACTGTGACTGATTCCGTTAGTTAGAGAGTACCCGCTCTCGCCAACGGCTTTTCGGATCAATAAATGTAGATATTGAATAGCATTGAATCCTTGAGAGAGTACAGCCTGATCTGCCTCATATTCATGGATAGCGCGTAATTCATCACGCAGCATCCACACGACGGGGTTAAACCATTGAATGACTGAGAGTAGTTCCATGAACATGACATCCACAGAATGATGGTTGCGGATATGTCCCATTTCATGGGCCAGCAGGGCTTCATCGTGGACTTCATCATCGGATTGGCTGAGCACGATGGTATGCATCCAACTGAACGGACTGACGGGACGGTCGCTGACGGCTATCGTCACACCGTCCATATAAGGATATTGATGACATTGACTGATGAGTTGACGCAATTTGAACAGTGAGAAAAGAAAATGACCTAGGGTAAAAATCGCACCTGCGAGGAATACGACAGCTATTATTGTCGTCCAGATGTCCGGTGGCGTTACTGTCGATAAAAGTGGAGTTGTCACCGCATGTCCCTCTGTGACTGCGGACTGGGTGGTAAGTGATTCTGCTGATATTGCTTGTACCACGACTGTTTTGTGCAGCGTAATGGCACAGATAGGCAGAATGAGGGATAACGCTGCCGTAGAGAGAATGACCATATGGTTAAGTCGATGGAATGTCTCTTTGGCGATCAGCACACGATAGAACGCATAGAATACGAATATCAGAAGTGCGACTTTTGTATCATAGATCAGGAACTGAATCATTTCTTTTGTTTTTCAAATTTCTCTATTTGATCGATAATATCCCGTAACTCATTTACCGAAATTTTGTCTTCAGACACAAAGGTTGATACCAAACTCTGGTAGGAGTTATTCATGTAGTTGTCGACAAGGCAGAAAATACTGTCTTTAGCGAAGTCTCTTTCTGTTACGTTTGCGAAATACTGAAATGTGCTGCCGTACTGCTTATGGCTGAGGAATCCTTCCTTCTCCAGTTTACGCACCATCGTGGACAGGGTATTGAAGTGAGGACGAGGTTCATCATAGTGTTCGAGCAGCTCACGCACGAACATTGGTCCGTGCTTCCAGTATAGATCCATGATCTCGCGTTCCTTATTTGTTAGTTTTTTCATTCTTTTTGATTTTCAGTTATTTGTCAATGTATTCAATATCTGCGGCAAATATAACTAAATTAAATTATACAAACAACTATATTTTATAGTTTCTATAATAAATTAATATAGTTATAATGATTAATACAATAATTAACAATCTTACTATTTGCTTATAATTACCTTCAAACCTCTAATCTTCAACGTTTTTTCTTCATTTTTCGCTTGTTTTCATTTTTAATAATTATCTTTGCAAAAAAATATTATGTCACTACTCAGAGTCATACTCGCCATTGTATTTCCACCGTTTTCAGTTTTTGACAGAGGGTGTGGTTCGGTACTCATTGTACTGATACTGACGTGTATAGGGTGGGTGCCGGGCGTAATCGCCGCATTAGTCATCCTGAATAAGAAATAAAGCAGAGTCATTATTGTCTTATGAATCAGCCGGCGAAAAGGGATATCACCTCCATTGTTAGGAATTACCAACGCTTTCTGAAACTGGAGCGCAATTATTCTCCTAACACCCTCGATGCGTACATACGCGACATCGATAAACTCTTTACTTATCTGAAAGAAGAAGAAAAGAGTATTTTCGATGTAAAGCTCGAAGACTTGCAGACATTTGTCGCCTCACTTCATGATATTGGTATTCATCCGCGTTCCCAGTGCCGGATATTAAGTGGCATCCGTTCTTTCTACCGATTCCTTAATCTTGACGGTTATATGGATAGTGACCCTACGGAACTTTTGGACTCACCGCAGATAGGAGAGCATTTGCCTGAAGTGCTGTCGACTGATGAGGTGGACATGCTAGAGGCTTCAGTAGACTTGTCAAAGCCTGAAGGACAGAGGAATAAGGCAATCATAGAAGTGCTCTTCAGTTGTGGACTCCGTGTAAGCGAGCTTGTGACTCTCAAACTCTCAAACTTATATATCGAAGAACAGTTTGTAAGGGTATTGGGAAAAGGCAGTAAAGAACGTCTAGTACCAATATCGCAAAAGGCGATAAAGGAACTCAACTACTGGTTTCAAGACCGTAATCAACTCCATATTAAACCCGGAGAACAAGATTATGTATTCCTCAATCGCCGCGGTTCTCACCTTACCCGCGTGATGATACTGATCATGATCAAGCGACAGGCAGAGAAGACAGGTATCAAAAAAACGATCAGCCCCCACACCTTACGCCATTCTTTTGCCACCGTGCTTTTAGAGGGTGGAGCCGACCTGCGTGCCATTCAGGCCATGCTTGGTCATGAAAGCATTGGTACCACAGAGATATATACACATATAACTACAAGTCAATTGCGACAGGAAATTCTAAACCATCATCCACGGAATATGTCTAAATAATTTGTATATTATTACTGTCAGTATGTAATCATTAAATTCGTAATAAATACAATATTTAGAAGTTAAACATGTCGTATGATTCTTTTTTTTCTTAACTTTGCACCCGATAATAAATTCATGAATATGAAAATAGTAAAATTTATATTTAGCGCTATGGTTTTTTTTGCTGGCTCAGCGGCATCTGCCCAACAGATGCACATGCCTTCTATACCTGTTGATACGGCTGTCCGTATCGGTAAATTACCCAATGGATTAACGTATTATATACGCCATAATGATTATCCTGCGCATCGCGCTAACTTCTATATAGCCCAGCGTGTGGGTTCTATACAGGAGAATGATCAGCAGAGGGGCTTAGCCCACTTTCTGGAACACATGTGTTTTAATGGAACAGATCATTTCGCTAATGATAAGGTGATCAGATACCTGGAGACACTCGGCGTGCAGTTTGGTTCAAATCTGAATGCGTTTACAAGTATTGACAGGACCGTCTACAGGATATGTAATGTACCGACAACACGGATTGCAGCTTTGGACTCATGTATGCTGATATTGAAAGACTGGTCGTGCGCACTGACTCTTGATCCTAAAGAGATAGACAAAGAGCGAGGTGTCATCCATGAAGAATGGCGTCTGAGAACAAATGCGGTAACTCGAATGCTTGAACGTAACCTCCCGGATCTGTATCCTGGAAGTAAGTATGGCCTGAGATGGCCGATCGGAAAAATGGAGATCGTAGATAATTTCAAGCCGAAAGAACTCCGCGACTATTATGAGAAATGGTATCGTCCCGACAATCAGGGTATTATTGTAATCGGTGATGTGGATATAGATAGAACCGAGGCTAAGATTAAGGAGATGTTCGGCTCGATAGCATTGCGGAAGAATGCCGCACAGGTGGTCGAAGAGCCTGTTCCTGACAATAACCAGGCAATTATTGTCGTCGATAAGGATAAGGAACAGCAGTATAGTATGGTGGAACTGATGTTCAAACATGATGCTGTGCCAACTCAGATGAGATCAAATGTGTCATATTATATTTACGGATATGTTAATGACGTGATTTGCAACATGCTCAACCAACGTCTTTCGGAAATGGCACAAAAACCTGATTGCCCGTTTGCTATGGCTGAATGCAGCAATGACAAGTATATTTTAGCTAAGACAAAGGATGCTTTCTCTGTATCGGCTTTGCCAAAAGAGGGGCAGACAGAGCAGGCTTTGGCATCACTGATGCGTGAAACGATGCGTGCACGTCAGTTCGGTTTTACAGCAACTGAATTCGCACGCGCCAAGGCAGCATATCTCAGTAATTTGGAAAAAAATTATTCGAACCGGGACAAACGTGAAAATAGTGTCTACGGTGATATGTGCCGCGACCATTTCCTCGACAATGAACCGATCTCATCGATGGGATATATGTACCAGACGGTTTCTCAAATCGTCCCTATGATTCCTATCAATACTATCAACGAGAGTCTCAAAGAGTGGGTTAGTCCTAGTGATACAAATATTGTAGTCATGAACTTCAATAACGAAAAAGAGGGAACTACATATCCGACCAAAGAGAGTTTGAGGAAGGTAATCAATGATGTGAGAGCCGAGCAGTTTACGGCTTATGTGGATAACGTTAAGAACGAACCCCTTATGACAGTTCTTCCCGCCAAAGGTAAAATTAAGAAGGAAAAAGAGAATGCTGCGCTGGGGTATAAAGAACTGAAATTGTCGAACGGGGCTACCGTGATACTAAAGAAGACTGACTTCAAGAATGACGAGGTGAAGATGACAGCCATAGCTAAAGGTGGTTCATCGCTTTACGGTGAAGATGAATTCGCCAATGTGCAGATGTTTGATGATGCTATAGGAGTAAGCGGAATAGGAAATTTCAGCAGCACCGAACTCACCAAGGCTCTTGCCGGCAAGGAGGCAAACGTAAACTTGTCTCTTACGGTGTCAAGGCAGGTGGCGACAGGCAACTGTACACCGAAGGATATGACTATAATGTTTCAGATGGCCTATCTGTATTTCACGAAGGTAAATCGCGATGATGCTGCATTCCAGACCCTTATGAAACAGAACGAACTTGTGCTGAAGAATAAGTCGTTGTCGCCAGAACAGACGTTTACGGATACGCTGAAGTACACCCGTTATAACCACAATCGCCGTTATGCACCAATAACAGAGGCTGACCTCAAAAATGTGAGCTACGACCGTATACTTCAGATTGCAAAAGAACGTTTCGGGGATGCATCTAATTTCACATTCATCTTCTGCGGTAATTTCGACGAGGATAGTATTCGTCCGCTAATAGAACAGTATGTAGCATCGCTTCCTGCGAAGGGTAAAAAAGAGACATTCCGCGATGTTACCACAATGCCGAAAGGTGAGCTGTTAAGCCATTTCACCCGTAAGATGGAGACACCGAAGGCTATGGCATACGAGCTGTGGCACACGGAGGATGCTCCATATTCCCTTGATAATATCGTTAAGGCAGATGCTGCCGGTCAGATATTGGATATGATATTCCTCAAAAAAATCAGAGAGGAAGCCAGTGCCGCTTATTCAGCCGGTGCGTACGGTTTCATCCAACATGTAGGAAGCACACCTGTTATCACATTGCTTGGCGGCTGTCCAATGAAACCGGAGAAGAGTGATACTGCTTTATATATTCTTCGCAATGAAATTAAGACTCTTGCAAATCATTCAGATGCTTCAATGCTTCAGAAAGTCAAAGAGTTTATGCTCAAGAAAGCTGATGAGGAAGCTAAGAACAACAGCCATTGGATAGACGTCATGTCAGACTATAAAGAATACGGAGTGGATCTACAGACGGAATATAAAAAGACAGTAGAGGCTCTCACTCCTGAAAGCATATCTTCATTTGTTAAAAATATAATTCTCAAATCAGGAAATAGAACGGAAGTGGTGATGCTACCCGAGAATAATCTCAAATGACATACCAATTCTAATTTAACAACTTATAATTTATATCAATATGTCATATTTATTTTCATCAGAATCAGTTTCGGAAGGCCATCCTGATAAAGTGGCCGATCAGATATCTGATGCCGTTTTGGATAATCTGTTGGCGTATGATCCTCAGTCGAAGGTAGCTGTAGAGACACTAGTTACGACGGGGCAGGTTATTATCGCAGGCGAAGTGAAGAGCCAGGCTTATGTAGACCTGCAGGATATTGCTCGTCAGACCATACGTCGTATCGGATATAACAATGCAGCATATATGTTCGACAGCAATTCGTGCGGACTCCTTAATGCTATCCACGAACAGAGTCCGGACATCAACCGCGGTGTTGAACGTAAGGATCCAATGGAGCAGGGTGCGGGCGATCAGGGTATGATGTTCGGTTATGCTGTCAATGAGACAGATAATTACATGCCAGTGTCCCTTGACTTGTCGCATCTGATCTTAAGGGTGCTCGCCGATATACGCAAGGAAGGTAAGGAGATGACTTATCTGCGCCCTGATGCAAAGAGTCAGGTTACAATCGAATATAATGACGAAGGGGTGGCTCAGCGTATTGATACCATCGTAGTTTCTACGCAGCATGATGAATTTGTAATGGCAACAGACGGGAATCAGGATAAGGCTGACGAGGAAATGTTGGCAAAGATACGTCATGATGTGATTCATATCCTGATGCCACGTGTTAAGGCGAATATCAGCAGCGATAAAGTTCTGGCTCTCTTTAATGATAAGATCATCTATTATGTCAATCCCACAGGCAAATTTGTTATTGGTGGACCTCACGGGGATACGGGACTTACGGGCAGAAAGATTATCGTGGATACCTATGGCGGTAAAGGAGCTCACGGAGGTGGCTGCTTCAGCGGTAAGGATCCGAGTAAGGTGGACCGTTCTGCTGCTTATGCTGCACGTCATATTGCAAAAAATATGGTGGCGGCTGGTGTTGCCGACGAGATGCTTGTTCAGATAAGTTATGCCATCGGTGTGGCAAAGCCTGTGAGCATATATGTCAACACATATGGGAAAAGTCATGTCAAGATAAGTGATGGCGAGATTGCCAAGGCCATTGACAATATGTTTGATCTTCGTCCTAAAGCTATTGAGGAACGTCTGAAACTGCGTTGCCCTATTTATAGCGAAACCGCTGCTTATGGACACATGGGCCGCAACCCTGAGACGGTGAAAAAGGTATTCCATAGTCCATACGGTAACGATAAAGTTGTAGAAGTAGAACTCTTTACATGGGAGAAACTGGATTATATTGATCAAATAAAGTCCGTATTCGGACTCTAGTAATATGATATTTCAGACTTCAGATTCATTAGAGCTTACTCCTGAAGAGCCCATACGGCACGTTGATGCAAAACCACGGCACCCTTATCAGGTGCTGCGGTCACTGCCGTATGATGCGACTCCGGCTCAGCAGGATTCTGCTATCCAGGCAACATTTCAACCAAAGGATGTGCATTACAGTTCTCAACCCGACACCTTACATCTGCCTGGTGCCAAGCCTGGAAAAAATCTTAAGAAAGTCAATATTCCTCAATATTATAAAGAGAGTTTTTTTTCTAATGATTCTCTCTTTCATCCTGAACTGAATGGCGGGCGTTGTGGTGTTGTGGGTGATCCTGTACCTTATACTGCAAGTAACGATAATGTGGTGACGGGGATGCTGCTTGCTTGCTTTATACTGGCAATGGTGTCTTTCGCGCATTCACGTAAATTTGTGTTGAGACAAACAAAGAACTTCTTTTATGCTCCCAACAGCGTGTCTACAGACATTTCGGAGACATCAAGGGAAGTACGTTTCCTGTTGTTTCTTGTCTTTCATACCAGTCTGCTGCTGTCAATCTTATACTTCTTTTATAGTGGTATCAACTTATATGATAAACTAATACTTTCATCACCATATCAGTTACTTGCTATATATGTGGGGATAATCACCCTGTATTTTGTGTTTAAGGTGTTACTGTATACTGTGGTCAACTGGACCTTTTTTGATAAGAAAAAAAATGGACAATGGATGCACTTGGCAGTGTATGTTACAGCAATGACTGGGGTATGTCTATACCCATTAGTTCTGTTGTTGGCATATTTCAACTTGTCGATGCAAAACACAATAACATATTTCCTTATTGTCATAGTTTTGTCCAAAATATTGCTTTTTTATAAGTGTTACAGTATCTTTTTTCGCAAAATTGGTGGTTTTTTGCAAATAATTTTGTACTTTTGTGCCCTCGAAGTAGTACCATTACTCGTTCTTTGGGGAGTCTTGGTTTTTATAGGTAATTATTTGAAAATAAATTTTTAGGACACTGATGATTAAAAAGATTTTGGTATCTCAACCCAAACCTACAAGTGAGAAATCTCCTTATTTTGAAATTGCATCAAATTACGGAGTGGAATTGGTGTTTAGACCTTTTATTAAGGTTGAAGGTCTTACTGCAAAGGAGTTTCGTCAGCAGCGTGTCAATATACTTGATTATACTGCTATTGTTTTTACTTCCCGTCATGCTATTGACCATTTTTTTTCTCTTGCAAAGGAGTTACGTGTCAATATTCCTGAAGATATGAAGTATTTCTGCGTTACAGAGACAATAGCTCTATATATTCAGAAGTATGTGTTGTTCCGAAAACGTAAAGTGTTCTTCGGTACCACAGGTAAGATTGCAGATATGTTGTCTACAATGGTTAAGCATAAGTCTGAAAAGTATTTTATTCCTATGAGTGACGTGCACTCTGATGAGATACAAGTACTTATGGACTCGAAGAAACTTCAATATAAAGAATCTATCATGTATCGTACTGTAAGTAATGATTTCACTCTTGAGGAGACGTTCGATTATGACATGATTGTATTCTTTAGTCCCTTAGGTGTCATTTCTCTGATAAAAAACTTCCCGAACTTTAACCAGGGCAATATTGCTATAGCGACATTCGGTCCTACAACCGCCAAAGCTGTCAAGGATGCCGGACTACGTCTTGATCTTGAAGCTCCGACGCAAGAATATCCTTCGATGACTGGTGCTTTAAAGCATTATCTTGAAGTAAATAAATAAAATATTAATGTCCTCGCTATCAGCTCTTACTTTATGCAAGAATGAGCGTATAAGCGGAAGAACGCTTGTAGATAAGCTCTTCAATGGGGGTGGCAGTCATGCTATGTCTGCGTTCCCTTTGAGGATGGTTTATGTGGTGACAGAACGTAAGGATGACGCTGTTGCCAAGATTTTGATAAGCGTGCCGAAGAGGCATTTTAAACGGGCAGTAAAGCGTAACCGGGTTAAAAGACAGGTGAGAGAAGCTTTCCGTAATAATAAGGATATTCTGGCAGATACGTTTGCCGGAAGGGAGAATGAAAGTGTCGCAGTTGCCTTTATATGGTTGGCAGACGAACTCTATAGTAGCAAAGAGGTGGAACATAAAGTTAAGAATCTTTTGCAGCGGCTTAGCGAGAAAATATGAGAATAATAGCAAAGGCTCTTGTGTGGCTGTTATCGCAACCTATAATCCTTTATAGAAAATTCGTGTCTCCATTTATTCCACCTTCATGCAGATTCGTCCCCACTTGTTCGCAATATGCTCTCGAAGCTCTTAAAAAACACGGGCCCGTCAAGGGTTTGCTGCTTGCGGTATGGAGGATATTACGTTGTAATCCGTGGGGCGGAAGCGGGTATGATCCTGTACCTTAACTGTTCAGAAATATAAATATAACAATATTATTCGATGAATAAAAACTTTGTTGAAGAATTAAAATGGCGTGGCATGTTAAGCCAGATAACGCCAGGTACTGAAGAACTTCTTCAGAAAGAGATGGTGACGGCTTATCTGGGTACCGACCCAACGGCTGATTCACTTCACATCGGTCATCTATGTGGCATCATGATGTTAAGTCATCTGCAGCGTTGCGGACACAAACCGTTAGCACTTATCGGAGGTGCTACAGGTATGATCGGCGACCCTTCGGGCAAAAGTGCTGAGCGTAATCTCCTCGACGAGAATACGCTACGTCATAATCAGGAATGTATTAAGAATCAACTCGCAAAGTTCCTCGACTTTGAGAGCGATGCTCCCAATAAGGCAGAGCTTGTCAATAACTATGACTGGATGAAAGATATGACGTTCCTGGATTTTGCCCGTGAGGTAGGGAAACATATCACTGTAAACTATATGATGGCGAAAGATAGCGTACAACAACGTCTTAACGGCGAGGCTCGTGATGGTCTTTCTTTCACTGAATTCACTTATCAGCTCCTTCAGGGCTATGACTTCCTTTATCTGTACCAGCATACCGGATGCAAACTGCAGATGGGTGGTAATGACCAGTGGGGGAATATGACTACGGGTACAGAGCTTATCCGCCGCACACTTGGTGCTGAATCTGAGGCTTTTGCACTTACTTGTCCTCTGATTACTAAGGCTGACGGTAAAAAGTTTGGTAAGACTGAGAGTGGTAATATATGGCTTGATCCTAAACGTACTACACCGTATAAATTCTATCAGTTCTGGTTGAACGTAAGTGATCATGATGCGGAACGCTATATTAAGATTTTCACGAGTCTTGATAAAGAGATCATCGATGCTCTTGTTGAGGAACATCAGCAGGATCCTGGTCGCCGTGTACTACAGAAGCGTCTTGCAGAAGAGGTTACCGTGATGGTTCACTCTCGTCAGGACTATGATGATGCTGTTGAGGCTTCGGGTATCCTGTTCGGGAAGGGAACAAAAGAGACACTCCAGAAATTTGATGAAGAGACCCTTCTCAGTATCTTTGATGGTGTTCCTCATTTTGAAATATGCAAGGATGCTGTTGTCAGTGGTGTTAAGGCCGTAGATCTCTTTACTGACGGTGCTCCGGTGTTTGCAAGCAAGGGGGAGATGCGTAAGCTCGTTCAGGGTGGTGGCGTCTCGTTGAATAAGGAGAAGCTTGCTGTCTTTGACCAGATGATAACCGCAGAAGACCTTATCGATGGTAAATATCTGCTTGTACAACGCGGTAAGAAGAATTACTATTTGCTTACAGCGAAATAAAAAACGGGAGAAAAATTTGGTAGTAGTTTAAAAAACTACTATCTTTGCACCCGAATTTGTCCCATGGTGTAATGGTAGCACTACAGTTTTTGGTTCTGTCAGTGGTGGTTCGAATCCGCCTGGGACAACTTAAAAAGACCTTTTCTTGAATAAAGAAGAGGTCTTTTTAAGTATTTATATTATAAAGAACGTATAGGTAATGACGCGTTTTCGATAAAAAAGACTATCTTTGCAAGACATATTGTATTATATAACTAAAATTAACTGGATATGAAAACTAATTATGAACTTCGTTATGCGGCTCATCCTGAGGATGCCAAGGGCTATGATACCAAGAGAATCCGCCATGACTTCCTTATCGAGAAGGTTTTTGCTGCCGATGAGGTTAACATGGTATACTCTATGTATGACCGCATGATTGTGGGCGGTGCCATGCCTGTAAAAGAATCATTAAAACTAGAAGCTATAGATCCGATTAAATCACAGTTCTTTACTTCTCACCGCGAAATAGGTATCTATAATGTTGGTGCAGGAAAAGGTGTGGTAAAAGTTGGTGACGAGACCTTTGAACTAGAATATAAAGAGGCTCTCTATGTAGGCCGTGGTGACCGCGAAGTGTATTTCGAGAGTGAAGATGCTGCTAAACCGGCTAAATTCTATTTCAACAGTGTTACTGCTCATAAGGAATATCCTTGCAAGAAGGTTACTAAGAAAGATGCCGTCGTGGCTCACATGGGTGCTCTTGAGACGAGTAACGAGCGCAACATCAATAAGATGATCGTAACACAAGTGTTACCTACATGTCAGATACAGATGGGTATGACCGAGCTGGCTTCTGGCAGCGTCTGGAACACAATGCCCGCACATGTTCATAGTCGTCGTATGGAGGCTTATTTCTATTTCGAGGTTCCTGAGGAACAGGCTGTATGCCACTTCATGGGTGAGATCGATGAGACACGCCACATCTGGATGAAGGGTGATCAGGCAGTGCTTTCACCTGAATGGAGTATTCATTCAGCCGCAGCAACTCATAACTATACTTTTATTTGGGGTATGGGGGGTGAAAATCTAGACTACGGTGATCAGGATTTCTCAAAGATTACGGACTTAAAATAAAATTACTGACTATTAAATAAAAAGAAATGAACGAATTTGCTGAGAAATTCTCATTAGAGGGTAGGATAGCACTCATAACAGGTGCGTCTTACGGTATTGGTATGGCTATCGCTACCGGTTTTGCGCAGGCAGGTGCTACAATCGTGTTCAACGACATTAAACAGGAACTTGTTGATAAAGGTCTTACTGCTTACAAAGAGCGTGGTATCAATGCCCACGGTTATGTTTGCGATGTAACAAACGAGGACATGGTTAATAACTTCATTGCCACGGTTCAAAAGGAAGTAGGAAATATTGATATTCTGGTTAATAATGCCGGTATCATCAAACGTATTCCTATGTGTGAGATGACTGCGGCTGAGTTCCGTCAGGTTATCGACGTCGACCTTAATGCTCCTATGATTGTGAGCAAGGCCGTCATTCCCAATATGATCAAGGCCGGTCATGGAAAAATTATCAACATCTGTTCAATGATGTCTGAACTGGGCCGTGAGACTGTTTCTGCTTATGCCGCTGCTAAGGGTGGTCTGAAGATGCTTACCCGTAACATCTGTTCTGAATATGGTGAATACAATATCCAGTGTAATGGTATCGGTCCGGGTTATATCGCTACACCTCAAACTGCTCCTCTGCGTGAGCCTCAGGCTGACGGCAGTCGCCACCCCTTCGATAGTTTCATTGTGGCAAAGACTCCTGCTGCCCGCTGGGGAAATCCTGAGGATCTTCAGGGTCCTGCTGTGTTCCTCGCATCTGATGCTTCAGACTTCGTAAACGGCCATATCCTCTATGTTGATGGAGGCATCCTTGCTTATATAGGAAAACAGCCTTGATGAAAATAAAAAAGTGGCGCAGAATACTACGTCACTCTATGATATATAAAAAAGAGACGTCGTTGTGATGTCTCTTTTTATTACAATCTAGTTGATCGCATCTGATAATTCAGCACCAGCTTTGAATTTGGCAACGTTCTTAGCAGCAATCTGGATCTTAGCTTTTGTCGAAGGGTTGATACCTGTGCGAGCGGGGCGCTCATTAACACTGAATGTACCAAAGCCTACCAACGCAATCTTATCACCGTCCTTTAACGCGTTTTCAATAGCACCAATTGTAGCATCCAACGCTTTCTTGGAATCAGCCTTTGACAAACCTGAGCCAGCTGCAATCTTTTCGATTAATTCTGTCTTGTTCATAACGTAAAATTTATTAATTAATTAATTGTAACACAAATGTTTGCTTTTTACACGGCAAATATAAGTTAAGTATTTCATAAAACAAACAAAAAAAAAAAAAAAGTACCGAATTTATCGAAAAAAACCGCGTATAAAGCTGATTTTATGCTCGCGAACAGATATTTTTCGTAATTTTGCGGTTGGTAATCCGTTAATATAACATTAAACATAGTATTTGATATGCGCATGATGCCTACTATAACCAAGAATTTGCTTATTATAAATTGCTTGGTCTTTGTTGCTACTTACGTTTTTGGCATGCGGGGTGTAGACCTTAGCAATGATCTTGGATTGTATTTCTTCCTATCTCCGAATTTCCATATTTACCAACTTGTGACGTACATGTTCATGCATGGAAGTCTGGAGCATATTTTTTTCAATATGTTCGCTCTATGGATGTTTGGTAGAGTGATAGAAAATGTCTGGGGGCCAAAACGTTTCTTCTTTTTTTACATCTCTTGTGGAATCGGTGCCGGACTTATACAGGAACTTGTACAGTTCATTTCTTATTATATCCAGTTGAGTGGTGGCGTGATGGACATACAGATGGCCTCTACTGTCGGTGCCTCGGGTGCTATCTATGGTGTGTTGCTTGCATTCGGAATGATATTCCCCAACGAGCGAATATTCATTTTTCCGCTACCAATTCCCATTAAGGCAAAATGGTTCGTAACTGCTTATGCCGTAATAGAACTTTTCTCGGGGTTGTCTATATCAAACGACAATGTGGCTCACTTCGCCCATTTAGGTGGTATGCTTATCGGTTTCCTGATGATAAAATACTGGCAGCATCATGATAAAGGCAATAACTATTCTAATAATTATGGCAAGTCGCGTGGTAAACAGTTCTTCGATAATATGAAGAATTATTGGGATGGTCACAAAGGTAATAAGTCGAAAATGAGTTCCACTAAAGGTGGCAAGGAGGATATCGACTGGGATTATAATGCCAAGAAAAAGGAAAATCAGGAGGATATTGATAAAATACTTGATAAGATAAGGCGAAGTGGATATGAAAGTCTTACAAAAGAAGAAAAGCAGAAGCTGTTTGATAACAGTAATAAGTAGTCTTAAAACATGCTTGGGATATTAAAGAGGGTTACTATACAGATGATAGTCGGGGCAAACATATCCACGATTATTGTTATGTTTATTGTAGGATTCAGTGATTATATCAATCCTGCTACTCACCCTCTTCTGGCTTGCATGGGACTTGCTTTCCCTATATTTCTGGCCATCAACTTTCTTTTTTTTATATTCTGGCTTATCTTTTACTCCAAGAAGGCATGGCTGCCTCTGCTGGGATATCTCGTCTGTATCGTACCTCTGAGAACATATTTCCCGATAAACATACGCTTGGATGCCCCTGACGGTACTCTAAAGGTGTTGTCTTATAACGTTTTGGCTTTCGCTGCTACTGAGACAGATGAAAACGGAAATAACTCTATTCTTGAATATATAAGAAATAGTGATGCTGATATTGTATGCCTACAGGAGGCAGTAATGAATGATGTCAAGAAAGAGACAGTTGACAGTATGTTGAATAAATATCAATATAGTGATACGACGATGATTGTCAGTGACTCCGCTTACAATGAACTGGCTATATATAGCAAGTATCCGATATTGTCGAAGGAAAGGATAAAGTATAAGTCGCCAGGAAATGGAAGTGTCGCTTATAAATTGAAAATCGACGGAGGCACCGTAATCGTGATAAACAATCATCTTGAAAGCAATAAATTGACTCTGCATGACAAGGCTCAGTATAGACGTATGTTTAAGACCGTTAAACGGGATACCGTCGAGGTGGAATCAAAAAAACTTATTGTAAAATTGGGTGAAGCTCTGCAGTTACGTTGTAAACAGGCAGACGCCGTAGCTGCTTATATAAGGAAACATCAAGGAACGAGTATAATCTTATGTGGTGACTTTAATGATAATCCGATTTCTTATACACACCGGGTTATCGCTAAAGATTTGAATGACTGTTATGTAAGAAGTGGATCTGGACCTGGTTTGTCATATAATCAGAAAGGATTTAATGTGAGAATAGACAATATTATGTGTAGTAGTGACTGGAAATGTTTCAATTGCCGGGTGGACAATAATATCGATGCTTCCGACCATTACCCAATATATTGTTGGCTGAAAAAGAGATAAAACCTTAAATTTTAAGATTAGAAATTCTTTATAATGTGAAAAATTCACTATATTTGCAGGTCTTTATAAAATCAAGAAACAAATAATAATTAAAATAACATCTAATAAAAAATGCAAAACAAAGGAATTGTAAAGTTTATTGCAGCCTTGCTAACGCTGGTGTGCATCTTCTACCTCTCCTTCTCGTTTGTGACTCGCCATTACGAAAGTAAGGCGAATGAAATGGGGGAAGTGGCAGGAAAGGAGTACCTAGACTCTCTTTTGAATGAGAAGGTCTATCTTGGTGCCTACACCTTGAAGGAGTGCCGTGAAATGGAGATCGGCCTTGGTTTGGACTTGAAGGGCGGTATGAATGTCATTCTCGAGGTATCTGTACCGGATGTAATCGAGATTCTTGCCGATCATAAGACGGATCCGGCATTTGTCAAAGCTGTAGCTCATGCTAAAGCTGAGTCGGAACAGAGTCAGAAAGACTTCATCTCGCTATTTATAAGGGATTATAAACAGCTGGCTCCAGGTAGTCGCCTTGCCGAACTCTTCGCTACGCAGCAGTTGAAAGGTAAGATCACAACACAAAGCTCAGATGCTGATGTGGAAAGTGCTATCCGTTCGGAAGTTTCAGCCGCGGTAGATAACTCATACAACGTTGTGCGTAACCGTATAGATAAATTTGGCGTTGTTCAACCTAATATCTTGAAACTTGAAGGTCAGATGGGTCGTATCATGGTTGAGATGCCTGGTGTAAAAGATCATGAACGTATTCGTAAACTGCTTCAAGGTAGTGCCAATTTGGAATTCTGGGAGACATTTAATGTTAGTGAGATCACTCCGTTACTCTCTCAGTTGGACTCAAGACTCATCGGTGGTTCTGCAGCTGATAGCACATCAGAGAAATCAGGTGGAGTGGCTAAGGGTGATTCTGCTAAAGCAAAAGTCGCTACTCCGGTAAAGGACGAGACTAAGGCTGACCTCGCTGCCGCTTTGAAGGGTAATGGAAAAGGTACAAAAGCTGCTCCTACAGAGGCAACTGCAAAGATGAAGAAAGAGCATCCGCTGCTCTCAATGCTTCAGCCTGCACAGGGAAATACCGGTTGTGTTGTAGGATATGCTAATTTCCGCGATACAGCCGCGATAGATAAAATATTGTCATCAGAAGATGCAAAACAGGTTCTCCCTTCTGATTTGAGTTTGAAGTGGGGTGTAAAAGCTGCTGACTTCGACAAAAAGGCTGAGGTTTTTGAACTTTACGCTATTAAAGTCACAGAACGTAACGGACGTGCTCCTCTCGAAGGTGACGTTGTCACTACTGCCAAAGATGAGTTTGACCAGTTTGGTCATCCTTGCGTAAGCATGACCATGAATTCTGACGGTGCCCGCCGTTGGGCTCAGTTGACAAAAACTAACGTAGGTAAGGCTATCGCTATCGTTCTTGATAACTATGTTTATAGTGCACCAAACGTGAACGCTGAGATTACCGGTGGTAATTCACAGATTAGCGGAGGAAGCTTCACCATTGAGGATACAAAGGACTTGGCAAATACCTTAAAATCAGGTAAGATGCCTGCACCTGCACATATCGTTCAAGAGGAGATTGTTGGACCTTCACTTGGTCAGGAGTCAATTAACCAAGGAGTAATTTCGTTTGCAGTAGCATTTGCCCTGTTAATGATTTTTATGTGTGTGCTTTACAACTTTATTCCTGGTATGATTGCAAATGGAGCATTAATCATCAACTTGTTCTTTACACTGGGTATATTAACCTCGTTTCAGGCCGCGTTAACAATGTCGGGCATTGCGGGTATGGTTCTTTCTCTGGGAGTCGCGGTCGATGCTAATGTGTTGATTTATGAAAGAACGCGAGAAGAAATTAGAGCGGGGAAGAATGTACGTAGTGCAATAGATGAAGGCTATAAGAAAGCTTTCTCTGCAATATTTGATTCTAACTTCCTTCATGTCCTCACAGGTGTGATACTTTATTATTTTGGAACAGGACCTATTCGTGGGTTTGCTACGACATTGATTATTGGTATATTGTGCTCATTCTTTACATCAGTATATCTAACTCATCTTGTTTACGAACATCAGATGAAAAAGGACAAATGGTTGGATTTCACTTTTTGTACTAAGTTCTCGAAGAATTTGATGCAAGGAACACATTTTAATTTTATGGGTATCTATCATAAGACATTTGCAATAACAGGTGCTGTTATGATTGTATGTATAGTTAGTTTCTTTGTAAGAGGTTTAAGTCAAAGTATTGATTTTACTGGCGGTCGTAACTATGTAGTTCAGTTTAACAAGAGTGTTGAACCAGAGCAGGTTCGTACTGCTTTGACAAATGCATTTGATAATAGTATTGTTTCTGCAATAGCACTTGGAACTGATCACAAGACTATACGTGTTTCTACCAATTATATGATAGAATCTAGTAATTCAACTATAGATGGGAAGGTAGAGCAGAAACTTTATACTGCGTTGAAAAAGGCAGGAATTATCACTCATGGTAGTTTTGAAGAATTCAAAAGCCCAGATACGCATGGTGGTGTTTCGATTATTAATAGTACAAAAGTAGGTCCATCAGTAGCGAAAGATATAACTTATGGAGCTATTGTAAGTGTCATATTCGCGTTATTTGCAATATTCCTTTATATCTTACTGCGTTTCCGTAATGTTGCTTATTCTGTTGGGTCAACAGTCGCTTTAGCTACTGATACTATTTTCGTCATAGGTGTTTATTCTTTATTCTGGGGGGTATTACCATTCTCTTTAGAGATTGACCAGACATTTATTGGAGCTATACTTACCATCATTGGTTATTCCATGAATGATAAGGTGGTGGTATTTGACCGCGTCCGTGAATATTTCCATTTGTATCCAAAACATAATCGACAAGCCTTATTCAATGATTCTTTAAATATGACATTGTCACGTACTGTTAATACATCAGCCACAACATTGCTCGTACTGTTATGTATCTTCTTCCTTGGAGGAGAGAGCATACGGAGTTTCGCATTCGCAATGATTCTTGGTGTTGTTGTTGGAACGTTGTCTTCAATCTTTATTGCAGCCCCGATTGCTTATATAACAATGGGTCATCGCATTCGTAAACATGATGCTAAGGTTGAGGCCGAGGTCGTTGCAGTTTAATAGAAACAAATCCATAACATAATATGAAAGGCTGGATCCTAATCTGGATTCAGCCTTTCATTTTTATCAATATTTTATTAATATCTACTGTTTGTACTAACCGATACGAAAGGCATTGCTTTCTAAATATCATCAGTCGTTTAACATATTTAATATATTTCGTTTCTTTATTTTTATTTAGTACATTAATTATATGTCAATATATGTTTTTTTTGTACTTTTGGCGCCATAAAAGAAAATGTAATGATTAATAACAACTTGATCTCAAAAGAATGGTGTGATATTATTTTTGATGGTCGCAATAAAGTCTACGGAGCTTATAAAATCCGCATAGAATCATCAAGACGTTGTTTCCTATCATTATTTATACTTCTTATCATCGTATTAATACCTGTTTTTTTCTATGTTATCGTATCGTTTGAGTCAAAGCAGAAGGTCACGATGACTGAAGTTACTCAGCTTTCTGATTTGCATCGACCTGATGCTATTAAAGATGTCTCTTTCAAAAAACCCAAATTAAATTCGCTGATCAAATCATCAACATCTCATAATATAACGTTTTCTGCTCCGATACTCAAGAATGACGCGGATGTGGATGTCAGCAAAGAATTGTTGAGTCAAGATGAGCTTTTGTCTGATACACTTATGGGATACCTGCCAAGTGGTGAGAATAATCTTCAAAACATAATTACAACCAATGGCTCGGACGAAGATGCTACTGACACCAAATTGTTTCAGATAGTACAGCAGTTACCCGAGTATCCTGGTGGAATGACTGCACTGATAGAGTTCTTGACAAAGAATCTGCAATATCCCAATAGTTCAGTTAGAGATAGTGTGCAGGGGAAAGTCACAGTCGAATTTATCATAAATAAGGATGGCACTGTTTCAGACATGAAGATATTGCGTCATCTCAATAAGGAATGTGATAAAGAAGCCCTACGCGTTTTAAGTATGATGAAGAAATGGAAACCAGGTATTGAACACAATAAACCAGTCAACGTGAAATTTGTCGTACCAATAGAGTTCAAGTTGTAGTGTAAAAATTAAAATTCTCTTCTTATTTCAAATAAAAATGCACGGCATATTTGTCGTGCATTTTCCTGATATGATAATCTTTGTTTTGTATTAGTTCCTCTTGCCGAATATTCTCAGCATGAAGATAAACAGATTGATGAAGTCAAGGTAAAGTGTCAGACTGCCCATGAGAGCAAGTTTCTGAGTCTCATCATTGACCTCAGTGCCGTAGGCGATAAGCATGTTCTTGATTTTTTGTGCGTCGTGGGCAGTCAGTCCTATGAAGATAGCTACACCTGCATAGCTGATGACCCATTCGAGCATGCTGCTAGCCATAAACATGTTTACCACTGTAGCAATGATAAGTCCAATCAATGCCATTAGCAGCATTCCACCCATTTTAGACAGATCTTTTTTGGTAGTATATCCCACAAATGCCATTCCGGCGAATGTTCCCGCAGTGATAAAGAATGTCGAGGCTATAGAAGTACGGGTGTATGCCAGAAGTATTACCGACAATGTCGCTCCGTTAAGGATGGAATATAGGATAAACAGCATTGTGGCCGTGAAAAACGATATGCGGTTGATCGCTGATGAAAGACCCATAACCAGAGCCAGTTCACCAATGATAAGTCCAAAGAAAAGAATACGGTTACTAAGGATAGCTCCAACTAAATCTGAGTTACCTGCCACATAAAATGCAGTCAAACCTGTAATGCACAAAGCCAAAGTCATCCATGCATAAACTTTTCTCATCAAAGCCGAATAAGCTACAAGATTTCTTGTCTCGTTCGCAGAATAAATGTCATTGTAAATTTCCATAATTAAAATATTTAAATAATGAATAGTACCCCCACCGAGAATCGAACTCGGATCAAAGGTTTAGGAAACCTTCGTTCTATCCATTTAACTATAGGGGCAAACCTTTGTGGCTGCAAAGATAGCACAAGTTAGGTGAAATAGCAAAATAAATACGTTTATTTTTGCATTCAGACCTTCACATTATGTTCATTGCGACTGTTGTTTCTCTCAATGAGGACAGCTATTCTACGATAATCTTTTTTGTTGAGATATTAGTTCCGTCTGTAGATTTGATAATGTATGCACCGGCAGGAAGATTGTAATTGGTACCTTCCACACTGTTGGCAATTGTCTTGATGAATCTGCCGCCAAGGTCGTAGACCGAAATATGTTTTTGCGCATTTGACGCTTCGATGCTATTAATGGCATCAAGGGTAACAAGTGCTTTAATATCAGCAGAACTTAACGAATAGTTGTAAATTCTGAGATCATCGATATAACCATTGAAGAATGGGTCGGAAGCGAATTGGCTACGACCTATATAATTGAAAATTGGTTTAATGTCACTAGGGCGAATATGAATGGATGTGGTGGAACCTACTAATTCACCGTCGACATACATGTCCACTTCTGTAGGACTCATTGTGATAGCCACGTGTTTCCAAGCCAAGCGTGTCAGGTATGTCTGACCGTCGAGAATCATCTCTTCGCCACCATTTCTAATGGCAAATCGCATTTTTGAGCTTGTTGCCCTTGGGGTGAGGGACATATATTCAGAATCGCTGCTACCGAAGTCGAATATTCGTTGCCATGCCGATGCACCTCTCCAATATATCCATGCTGCAATTGTTATTGACTCATGGTTCACAATAGTATAAGGCAATTGAATGAAAGAGGAGCTACCGTCGAGAGATATTGCTTTAGCTCCAAATTTGCCTGTGGTATAGGTTGGGGTGCTATAAAAAGCGCAGTTGTTCATGTTGATTGAATTGTCTTTTGTGCTATCTTCGAAATTGTATTCAGCCACAAGTGCGTTATTACCTGTGACAGCAGCAGAGACAGCATCCGAGCATGCAGAACGGTTTAACGAGTTGTCCTCAGTTCTTACTTTATAATAATAGGTTTTGCCGTCAGCAGGTGTGTTGTCTATAAACGATGTTGTGGTAATATATCTGGCAATCGTATTATATCCCTTATCGGCAGAGTCGGAACGCAGTATTTCATAGCCTTTGATGTCGGTTGCTGTAGAACCTGTCCACGTAAGTTCGATAGAAGCAGGATTGGTTGTGGAAGAAAGATTGGTCGGTGCATCGGGAGCAGTGAATTCAACTGACGAACTGCCTGGCACAAGACGCCACTGTTGCGACGGAATATCACTTTTGGAGCACTGTACGACAGCTGCTGTGAGAGATTTGCTGCTATCGGAAATCTGGAGACATTTACCGCTATGTCTGTTGCGGATATAAAAATATCCGTCTCCTGCATATTCAAAGAACCATTGTTGATTGTTGCCCGAAGCAAAATCATAAATGATGACGCCTGTATTGTCGTCGAGAGACCAGTTGAGGTTATCAAAAGATTTACCTGTACTCACATTCGTAATTGTGTAATAACTGAAATCCCCACCGATGGTGGTGCTCACTGGGGCTATCTGCCACTGCTGGCCCACCTTGCCTGTACTGCGGTATTGGTTTATAGTAGTTCCGTTTGTGCTTCCTATCGCGTTAATCACATACCCACTGTTACGGTTTACTATATAGTAGTCACCTCCTATAACGGGTTGTATGTCGTCTCCGTAAGTGATATTGACCATACCCTCAGCGTTAGTCTGTCCATTCTGATATCCGGTGCCTCCCGGCAGAGTCATCGTATACTCACGAGTAGGTCCATAACCGTCATAATAGACATCGCGATCCTTAGATGCGAATCTGTAAGTAGTCGTGACAGCCTGCCGTTCTGATGTACCTCCGAAAGCCTGCACTTGTCCTGCCGGGTTACGATAGACAGAAGCAGCTGTCCAGTTATCGCGATTTTCCGCATATCCCAGTCGCATGCCCTTGCTGGCCTTAACAAATTCACCGCGTGTACGCTCTGCCGTTCCCCACCAGATACCTTCTTGCATACCGTATTCCACTCCGACCATCGGTTCCATCACGTTATGCAGTTCATCGCCGGTAGCAAACTTGCCGTCAGCCCTTACCTGCTGGAAAAAACTTGCAAAGTTGTCGAATGAGCCTGCAAGCTGATGAGTGTTACCTTCATCGAGGTTTGCTTTAAGAGTGTTATACCATGTCAGAGCCTGGTCATCGTTAAGCGTATTGCCACCGCATATCCGTATGGTGTCGAAACGTGGATTTGTCTTCAGAGCTGCTGCTATATTATAGAAGTCGGTTATGGTTCCTTGACCCCATCCGTAGTCTGGCTCGTTAAACGGAGCTACTGAGACAACGGGATGTCCACTGTTCTGCACTCTTTTTGTGTAAACGTCTATCAGCTGTGCCCATCTGTCTGGATTATCTTTATACCAAGTGTCTACACTGATTGGGTCATCGTTGAGTGCCACCTTCACATTCTTGCCTATAAGATTGATAAGATTAAGTCTGATGTTGAGTGAGTCAATCTGTTTCTGTTGCAAGTCGCCGTTCACCAATGGGTGTGTCGGCTGAAACGATGCTCTTACAATGTCAATATTGTCAGTACCCATGTAGGTAATACCCCTTTTAATATTCTCTTCACTCGGCCATGCCGTGTCAAGACCGAAAAGCAGGTGTTTTGCAACACCTGAGTCGCCAATATTATACAATACTGTCTTATCAGCCACAGCAATGGCCTTAAGATTGTTACTTGTGTTCGTTGAAGTCTGAGCGCATATAGTTGAATCTATTAAGCCGGCTATTGATAATGTAATTAGCAGTTTCTTTGTATTCATGTGAGATTGAAAAATATAGTTAGTAATAAATTGCTACAAAGTTAATATGTTTTTACCGAAATAGCTGAATATCAATTGTAATTAATGTTAAATATATTGTTAATGGCATAGTGCTGTCATCAAATAAATGGAATAAAAATGTTAGAGCGTTTTAAACTTTCTTCGATATGAAACGTCTAATTAATCGTATGAATCGATTAATATTTTTAGTGCTGTTGCTTATAGGTGCAGTGACAGCCAACGCTCAAGGTAGTGTAAGGGGTAAGATTGCAGATAAGGCCAAGAACGAGCCTTTGGAGTTTGTAAATGTGAGTGTATCAGAACAGTCAACGGATAAACTCGTCAAGGGCGTCATCACTGATGGAACTGGTTCCTTTAATATAAAGGGGCTGGCAAATGGTGATTACGTGTTGAGTGTCTCATTTATAGGTTATATGACCGTGAAACGTAACTTTGTCATTTCCGATACAAAGAAAGATGTACGTTATTCAGTAATATATCTCAGTGATAATACTCATTCTTTGAAGGGAGTACAAGTGGTAGGACAGAAATCTACCATGAAACTTGAGGTCGACAAGAAGTCTTTCAATGTAGATCAGGCTATTGCTGCTTCCGGAGGTTCGGCATCCGATGTCCTTCAGGGCATTCCGTCGGTAGAGGTGGACAATGAAGGCACCGTATCTCTTCGTGGCAATACTAGCGTGGAAGTTTGGATTAACGGAAAGGCTAGTGGGCTTACAAGTGATAACCGTGGCGAGATATTACAGCAGATGCCTGCTGAGAGCATCGAACGGATTGAGGTTATCACTAACCCTTCTTCGAAATATAGTGCCGAGGGTAGTGCCGGCATCATAAATATTGTTCTCAAGCGTGACCGTAAGGCCGGTTATTATGGCAGTCTTCAGGCCGGTGGTGACGATAAGGGAGGATATAACCTCAGTGGAAATGTCAATTACAGCAGTGGTCTCTTTGATGCGTATGCTAACGTGGGTTTCCGCCATCGCAAGCATGATGGAGGTGCATGGAGCAGACAGGTCAATACCTCGACAAAGAAATATCAGAATTATGACACCGAAAATGACAATGACGGTTCTAACTTCTTCGGCCGTGCCGGGGTTACATGGCATGCTACCAAGAAAGATGATATAGCACTCAGCGGAATGACGATGATAGGCTCTCATGATAACAATAGTAATACACCCTATCATAATGGAATATTAGGTGCTGCACAAGATACATCTCTCATGTTTCGCAAAACGACAAGCAATGCAGATATGCGTATGTTCTACGGTGAGTTGAATTATCGCCATAACTTTTCCGGCAAGCATTATCTCGATTTCACACTCTCGCGCAGCCAATGGCGTATGAATAATGATAATTACTATCAGGACAGTACAATCTATTATGACCATATCACCCCTTCGTCATACGATTATTTATATCGTCCGATGCATGTACGCAATAATATGTGGGAGGTAAAACTTGATTATGAGAATGAGTTTAGTGAAAAACTGAAATTGCAGGCCGGATATGACGGCGAGTTCAATCATGAGAACTCCCCCCAGGAATCCCTTACCGACAGTAGTGATTTCAGCGGGAAGACACTCGTCGAGGATAAAGCTTATTTCAATAGATTCATTTATGACCAGAATATTCATGCACTTTATGCAACTGTCACTTCACGCTTCGGAAAATTCGGTGTTCAGGCAGGTCTTCGCGGTGAATACTGGAAAGTGAATACAGAGAGCTATGATTATTATCAAGAGCATGATGCTTCTTTACGCGACCCTAAATTCAGTAAAGATTACTTCCAGCTCTTTCCTAGTTTGTTCTTGTCTTATTCATTGAGCAAAAGTCAGGAGATACAAATCAATTATTCCCGTCGTCTGCAGCGTCCGTGGGGTGGCCAGCTCAATGATTTTAAAAATACCAGTGATGCTTCAATCGTATCGTTCGGCAACCCTCAGCTGACACCTGAATATACTAATGCCTTCGAGATGAATTATATCAAGAACTGGGATAATCACACGCTTTCCCTAAGTGCTTATTATCGTCCTACCTCCGATGTGATACAGCAGATAAAATATCAAAGTTCCGTAGATAATCACATGTATTCGACAAGTGAAAATGTTGCTAACAGTCTTAGCACTGGACTGGAGGTAGTGCTGAAGGATAAATTATTCAGAATTCTCGACCTTACAACAACTGCCAACTTATATTATTACAAACTCGATGGGTTTAATTATATCATCGATGGTCAGACGGTTACAGGTAACTCGGATGATAACTTCTCATGGAACGCACGCATGATGGCCAACCTAATCTTACCTTATGCCTTCTCGTTCCAGCTTACGGGTAATTATAATTCTCGTCAGGTGGTCAGTCAGGGCTATCAAGAAGCTAATTATAGTGTAGACTTCGGACTTAGAAAGACATTCTTGGGTAAAAAATATGCAGTCGCTCTAACTGCTCGCGATCTCTTTAACTCACGCAGTTGGCATACGGTGACAAGTGGTGACGGGTTCACGCGCGACCAGAAAAACTGGCGCAGCGGTCGCGTAATCAACCTGACATTCACCTACAGCTTCGGAAATATGAAGTCTAAAAAAATGCAAAAGCAACAGCATCAGAAGCAACAGAATGACGGTGAAGATGAACAGCAGATGAACGGTGATGGCAGTGATATGTAGATCCGCATACCTTCTATAAGAATACGCATGATGCCCTGAATAATGATATGTCATTATTTAGGGTATTTTTACTTTCGTTCTGAATTAATTTATTAACTTTGCACCATCTAATAAGGAATCATATAAATCACAAAATAATGAAAAAGATAGTTAGCGTATTCTGTTTTACAGTCCTCTGTTTCATATTTGTATCGGCCCAGAGTTCTAAGTCTGTATCTATCCTCGGAGATTCGTATTCTACTTTTGAGGGCTATCTTACGCCGGACACCAACTTCATCTGGTATAGTGTCGTTCCTGATATGAAACGTACTGACGTTTGTTCTGTAACAGAGACATGGTGGTATAAATATATCAAGGAGAATGGTTTCCGTCTCTGTGTAAATAACTCTTTCTCAGGGGCTACAATATGTAATACCGGTTATCGCAAGGAAGATTATAGCGATCGCTCGTTCGTTACCCGTCTCAATAATTTGGGGTGCCCGGACATCATCTTTATCTTTGGTGCCACTAATGACAGTTGGGCAAAGTCGCCCATAGGCGATTATAAGTATGGCGAATGGACTAAACAGGATCTTTATTCCTTCCGTCCTGCTATGGCATGCCTTCTCAGTAGGATGAAAGAACGATATGTCAATACTCAGTTGTACTTTATTCTTAATGACGGACTTAGTGCGGATATCATATCTTCATGTAAAGAGATCTGCAAACATTATGATGTGAAATGTATAGAACTCAACGGTATAGATAAGAAAAACGGACACCCTACAGTCAAGGGCATGAGTCAGATTGATGAACAGCTGAAGGCGGCAGTGGGGAAGAAATAGTATTGTGATTGTGCCGTCTGTTATTTCTGACTAGAAATAATACAAACTTTTATAAGTTACTAACTGATTATACGAGAATTTAGATAAAATATGATACCTCTTATGCAGCTTTATCGTTAACAAAAATAAAAATAAAAAAGTATTTTTATTTTGTTTTTCGCTCGGTTTGCACTACCTTTGTCGCACAAAAACTAAAGAATATGCAGAATAATTGTCATTTCTCAGTTCTAATACATGAACAAGCACGGATTTACGGAGACAAGACAGCGTTAAGCTATCGTGACTATAAGAGTGAAAAGTGGATTCCGATCTCATGGAGTCAGTTTTCAATGACAGTGAAAAAAGTATCAAATGCCTTTTTGAAATTGGGGGTTGAGGTACAAGAGAACATAGGTGTGTTCTCTCAGAATATGCCAGAAAGTTTATATTGTGATTTCGGAGCCTTCGGAATCAGAGCTGTAACGATACCTTTATATGCAACAAGCAGTGAGGCTCAGGTTCAGTATATCATTGATGATGCTCACATCCGTTATCTGTTTGTAGGTGAGCAGGAACAATATGATAAGGCTCATCGTATTTTTGCGCTTTGTCCGTCGCTTGAACGGATAATCATATTCAACAATGACGTGCGTATCAGCAGTCATGATCCTAATGCGATGATGTTTGAAGACTTCGTCAAGTTAGGTGAGGATTTTCCAAAACAGAAGCAGGTTGATGAATTGAGCAGCCAGGCTAACTATGAAGATCTTGCTAGTATCCTATATACCAGTGGCACCACAGGTGAAAGTAAAGGTGTCATGCTGTCTCATGGAAATTACCATGAAGCTATGCGCGTCAATTATCTTGTCGTACCCATCGGAGAAAAGGATGTTGTGATGAACTTCCTTCCTTTTACACATATATTTGAACGTGCTTGGGCATATCTTTGCCTCTCTGTCGGTGCGCAGTTGGCTATCAATCTGTATCCAAATGATATACAGATGACGATACGTGAGGTGCGTCCTACATGTATGTCGTCGGTGCCCAGATTCTGGGAGAAAGTATATCATGCAGTCAACGAACGAATCGCAGCAGCAGGACCTGTTCAACGCAAAATCTTCAAGGAGGCTCTTTCTGTGGGACGCAGGTATAATATTGATTATATAAGCAAAGGACTTAATCCTCCCCTAAGTCTTAAGATGAAGTATGCTATTTTTAATCGCACAGTTTTCAGTCTCGTGCGTAATGAATTAGGGCTTGATCATCCAAACATATTCCCTACTGCAGGAGCTGCAATAGCACCTGCTGTCGAGGAGTTTATCCATACTATCGGTATTAATATGGTGGTAGGTTACGGGCTTACGGAAAGTCTGGCAACTGTGTCATGTGATGACCTTACCAAACCCTTTGCTATAGGTTCTGTGGGACGTCTTGTTGATGGACTTGAAATAAAAATCATCGAAAATGATGAGATTCTGCTCCGAGGTAAGACCATTACACGAGGATATTATAAAAAAGAGGAACTCACAGCAGCAGCCATTGATAAGGACGGATGGTTTCATACAGGTGATACAGGTTATATCAAGGATGGAGAACTGTTTCTTAAAGAACGTATCAAGGATCTGTTTAAAACGTCAAATGGTAAGTATATTGCACCGCAACTGATTGAAACGAAACTTCTTGTTGATCGTTATATAGACCAGATAGCAGTGGTAGCTAATGAACGTCAGTTTGTTTCAGCACTGATTATACCGGAATATCGTCTCTTGGAAGATTATGCTCAAAAGCATCACATCGCATACAGTAGCCGTGAAGATCTCTGTGCGAATGATGAAATTCACGAGATGATGATGGAACGTATTGAGACACTTCAGCAGCAGCTGGCACATTACGAACAGGTAAAGCGTTTTACTCTCCTGCCTCATCATTTCAGTCTTGAGAAAGGCGAACTGACAAACACACTAAAGATCAAGAGAGGTGTGCTTAATGAAAATTATGCGGCGGAGATAGAAAAAATGTATAAAGTATAAGAAAAATATATATCTTTGCATATCAGTAAATAAGAGGATTTAAATTTTTATGATAACAAGTGATCAACTCAAGGATGTGATGGAGCGGTCAGATGCTTTGTTTCGCTATCTTGAAATAGACAAAAAGAAAATAGAATTCGAGGAAGAAGATCTCCGGACACAAGCTCCTGATTTTTGGGACGACCGTAAACGTGCCGAAGAACAGATGAAAAAGGTGAAGTCTATACAGAAATGGCTAGACGGATATAAGGAGGTGCGTACCTATACCGACGAACTGGAGTTGGCTTTCGATTTCTATAAAGATGAAATGGTCACAGAAGAGGAGGTCGATGACGATTATTCTAAGGCAATAAAAGCCATCGAAGATCTGGAACTTAAAAATATGCTCCGTCAGGAGGAAGACCCGATGGACTGTGTGCTCAAGATAAACAGTGGTGCCGGTGGTACAGAAAGCCAGGACTGGGCATCGATGTTAATGCGTATGTATATGCGCTGGGCTGAATCCCATCGCTATAAGTGCACGATAAGCAACATTCAAGATGGTGATGAGGCTGGCATTAAGAGTGTTACAATGGAGATAGAGGGTGGCGAATATTCCTATGGATTTTTGAAGAGTGAAAGTGGCGTGCATCGTCTTGTGCGCGTTTCACCGTTTAATGCCCAGGGTAAGCGTATGACTAGTTTTGCCAGTGTCTTCGTTTCTCCACTTGTCGATGACACGATTGAGGTGTATGTCGATCCTGCCCGTGTAAGTTGGGATTTGTTCCGCTCCGGCGGTGCCGGTGGTCAGAATGTAAATAAGGTAGAGACAGGTGTCAGATTGCGATATCAATATGTTGATCCCGACACAGGCGAGGAAGAAGAATTACTTGTCGAGAATACAGAAAGCCGTAAGCAGCTTGAAAACAAGAATAATGCTATGCGTCTGCTTAAATCGCAGCTTTATGATCGTGCGATGAAAAAACGTCTTGAGGCACAGGCAAAGATTGAGGCAGGTAAGAAAAAGATAGAGTGGGGAAGTCAGATACGAAGTTATGTGTTCGACGACCGGCGTGTGAAAGATCATCGTACCAATTATCAGACAAGTGATGTTGATGGTGTCATGGACGGCAAAATCGATGATTTTATTAAGGCCTATCTGATGGAATTTCCTGTTAGTGATGAACAATAATCTTAAAATATAATACAGTATGAGTCAAAACAGCAAAATTCACCGTGCGCAACGTGAGGCGCGTCAGAAAAAACAGGCAAGGAACGTAATTAACTGGATCCTTATCGGACTGATATTTCTTGCAATCATATTCATTGTTGTATATATGATTAATTTCATGTAATGGCGATAGAGACTGAAAGAAAATTCTTAGTCCGTGGTGACTATAAGAGTCAGGCGTATTCAAGCAGCCGCATCAAACAGGGATATATCTGTAGCGGACATGGGCGTACTGTGCGTGTCCGACTGCGTGATGATCAAGGTTATCTTACCATTAAAGGGCCTTCTGATCTAAAGGGTATCAGCCGCTATGAATTTGAGAAGGAGATTACTCTTGATGAGGCGGAGGAGCTTATGCGTTTATGTGAACCGGGCATCATCGACAAGACACGCTATCTTGTGAAAAGCGGTGACCATACGTTCGAAGTCGATGAATTTTATGGTGAAAATGAAGGCCTCGTCATTGCAGAAGTTGAACTTAAGTCTGAGGATGAACCTTATGAAAAGCTTGATTTCATTGCAGAGGAAGTAACAGGTGACCATCGTTATTACAATTCACATCTGCGTAAGAATCCCTTTAGTGTCTGGGGACAGCCTTCCAAATCAAAAGACCAATAACTGCGGCCAGCACCACACCTGTGGCATTTGCTGCTAAATCCATCCAGTCACCATCGCGTCGTCCGTTGGTGCAATATTCCTGTAGCAGTTCTATCATTCCGCTCATCAGTATAGGTGCTACGACCGCCAATGACAATAGTTTGGTGGTATTGAGTTTTTTGTGATGACGGATATACTCAATCCAAAGTGTCAGACAGGTTCCTCCATACATGGTGATGTGTACCCATTTGTCTATAAACTGTACATTGTCAAGCTCAGTCTTTGGAGGAGTAAAGAATGAAAGATACCATATAACGATGAAAAAAAATACCGCTATGGGGTATTTAACTAATAAATGATAGATGTATTTCACGTTTCTTTTATTTTTTGATGCAAAAGTAAGTTTTTTTTTATACTTTTGTGCATTGAAAAGAGAAAATTATTGTTAATAAACGCATATCCCTGGTTATGGCGAATGTTTAAACTTATATAGCAGGTGTTGTTTAAAGATTTATTTTATCTGCGAAAATCCGACCGTTCTGTTATCATTGTCCTGATGGTGTTGATCGTCGTGGCGGTTGGGTTGGTGGTGTTTGTTGGTGGTAAAAACAAACGGACCCCGTCTTTGGTTGGTGATTCCGTTTCCTCTTCCGGCAGAATGGGAAGCAGATACTCTCATCGTTCTGACAACCGTTTTTATTATGCTGAGGAGGGGCGTAAAACTGAACTCTTCGACTTTGATCCAAATACTGCCGACAGTACCCAGCTTCTCAAACTCGGTTTATCCCCATGGCAGGTACGCAGTATTTATCATTATCGTGCAAAAGGAGGCATTTATCGTACTGCTGATGATTTCTCGCGTATATTTGGTCTTACCAAAGGCCAATATGCGAAGATAAAACCTTATATACATATTTCTGATGAGTTTCAACCTGTTGTTCCTGCCGCACGTCAAAGATATATTAGAGATTCATTGAAGTATCCCGTGAAGATTAAGCCGACAGAGAAAATCGTGTTGAATAAAGCCGATACTAACCAGTTGAAGACGGTTCCAGGCATAGGCTCGGGTTATGCGCGTGCCATTGTCAACTATGGTAACCGTCTTGGCGGTTATTGCAATGTCGAGCAACTGCGTGAAATTCCAGATTTCCCTGAAGATGCAATCACTTATTTTGTCATTCAGAATCCTGAAGTAAAGAAGATTAATATTAATAAACTTACACTAAATCAGCTCCGTCGCCATCCTTACATCAATTATTATCAAGCTAAGGCGATCGCCGATTATCATCGAATTCACGGACCGCTGAAGAGCCTTCATGAGATGAGGTTGCTGAAAGATTTCCCTTCCGAGGCTATTCGCCGTCTGGAGCCGTATGTGGAGTACTAAAAAGAAAAAAGCGGCAATAGGAAGTGCTCCTTTGCCGCTTATCAGTCGGGATGAGGCGATTCGAACGCCCGACCCCTACGTCCCGAACGTAGTACGCTACCAACTGCGCTACATCCCGATTTTGCGAATGCAAAGGTACAGCAAAAAACTGAATTACGAGCATTTTTTTGTAGAAAAGTAACGGAAAATTTGCGTAGACAATAAAAATAACCTATCTTTGCATCCGATTTAATATTAACACACAGAAGTTAATAATGGTGCCATAGCTCAGTTGGTAGAGCAAAGGACTGAAAATCCTTGTGTCACTGGTTCGATTCCCGTTGGCACCACAATCATCACCTCGACAATCATTACGTTGTCGGGGTGTTTCGTTTTTATCCGATGGCAGTTGATTTAAGTTCGTCTTTCATTTCTTATGAAAGAAATACTGCCCTTTGTTCTTCGTTCTGCGACCAAATTCAATGGCATGATGCGGACAGTAATGGTAGCAGGCAAAGCAGGTCGTGCATAGTCCATTGTGTTGCCACTCGGGCATCTCGCCAAGTCCGCCTTTGATATTATCTACGGGACAGACATCCGCACAGATTCCGCATTTTACGCAAGGTCTCTCTTCTACATGGAACGGTTGATCTGTAACCATCTTGTTGAGAAAGAAGGAACCAATCACATTGCTGTTGATTCTGGGCCAGTGGCTCTCGTTGACTTTGCGCACATTTTGTTTCCGATTGATGATATCCTGTATAAGATTTTTCAGTTCTTGAACACCCTTTTCTTTCTTTGCATCACGTTTGATGTTTTTGTCGACATCCATAAACGGGAAACCGACGTATGACTCCGGCATAATCAATGAAAAGACGCTGTCTGTACACATGCCGATAGTAGCAAGATCTTTGTTGAGATACTCGAATGAGAGTCCTACGTCATCACCACAGGTGGCTAACGCATAACAGAAATGACCTTTGGCATTGTCAATTTTCAGTTTGCGGATAAAGTCACGCACGATAAAAGGTGGTCGCCACCCATGTATGGGAAAGCAGAATCCTATACGTTCATCCTCCTTGATACTGAAATGGCATTCACCATCCAATACGTCGGGGATGAAAATCAAAGCCTCTTGTGTAGCTGCTGCAATCCGCTCTGCTGCCCACTTAGTATTCCCTGTGCCTGAGAAGTAGAAAATCATACGGCAAAAATACGACTATTCCGATGAATAACAAAATGAATTTGGCAAAGATTTAATAAATCTGTCGGAAAAGATGATAACTTCCCATGATCTTTATATTGAAATAATGTCTCTTCCTACATCATTTTAACGCAGCTCCCGATAAGGCGGAGCATCACTCCCGAGGTAAATTTAGCGGTAAATTCACCTCGGGAGTCATCTTCTTAGAGCTGTGGAAGATATTGGAAACTAAAGAACAGGTAGCTTTTAATAAATTACCTTATGGTTTCTATTTTTAGGGTCAATCTTACATCATTTTGATGTTAATTTATTGATTATTAAAATAATATACTTAAATAACAATACATACACCCTACATCCATCCTACATGAATTGGAAACATTACAAAATATGTATGATTGATGTAGGATTCATGCATGTTCAAAAAACACAAAGCATCTGATAATCAGTTGATCTTGTTGGTATTCATGTATGATGAAGGAGAAAAAGCAGATGGATATGTTTTAAATACTTTATTTTATAAAAGTTTCAGATTGTTTGTTTCTTTCAGAAAAATATAGTAAGTTTGCATTCATAATAACTGACTATGAATAGAAAACGATACGGTATACTGCTGCTACTATCCTTCATGATTTTTCTTGTTTCCTGCGGCGGAACTCCTCAGCAGCGCAACATGTTGTCACGGGCAGAACGCTTGATGAATAACCATCCCGATTCAGTATTGAAGATACTTGATAGTGCAAGAAATGAAGCTCCAAATTATCCCCGTAGCCTCAGAATGAAGTATGAATTGCTTCATGCTGCTGCACAGAATAAGGCTTATATCAACTTTACCTCCGATAGCGTGATGAAAGAAGTCGTAGATTACTACGACTCTCATGGTACCGCTAATGAACAGCTACAGGCCCATTATGTCTTGGGATGTGTATATCGTGACCTGAATGATGCTCCAAAGGCATTGCAATGTTATCAAGATGCTGTTGATAAGGCGGATACGACCAGTGAGGATTGCAATTATAATCTACTTAGTAGGGTATATAACGTGATGGGATATATTTATGGGCGTCAACTAGATCCCAAAAACTCATTACGTCTGTTGTCTTTCGCATACAGATATGCGTTGCGTTCAAAAGACACAGCGCTTGTTATAAACTGTTATGAACAGCGGGTAGATGCCTATTTTAGTCTTAAAATGAAGGATTCTGTCATTGCAATATGTAAGCGCGTTAGTGCTATGTACAGACAGATGAATCTGAATAAAGAATCGGCATTAGCCCTTAGCCCATCTTTATTAGAGCATTTAGAACATGGTGCTATTGTGGAGGCGAAATCTGAACTTGATTATATTGAGCTCCAACCAGGCATACTTGATAAAAATGGTAAAATATCCGAAAATCTCAATCTTAATTATTTTAAGGGTGCATATTATATGAGTATTGGACGCACCGATTCCGCGGAATATTATTATAGACGGGGATTAAATTCGGAAGAAAATCTTACTAATAAGGTTGAACTTAACCAAGGCATGTATCAGATGTATGATAAATTAGGAGAAAAAGATTCCACCGTTAAATATGTAGAGCGATGGGTGTCATTATATGATTCATTGTATGCTACTCTGTCTACTTCTACATTACAGCAGATGCAGTCTCTCTATGATTACAGCAAAAATCAAGAGATAGCTGAAACAAAGAGTGAAGAGGCTCGTGTTGCCAGCAATAAGTTTTATGTGGTTCTATTAATTGTTGTAATCTTACTATTCACATTTTATGAGTTTTTTATCTTCTATAAACGTAAAAAAAACAAAGAAATACAGCGGTTAAGTGAAAACCTGTTGGAAAAACTTACAGAACTAGATTACTTAAGAAATGAGAATTCCCAGAATATTGAGGTGTTGAACCAGAAACAGGCTGAATACTATAGATTATGTGAGCAAAGTGCATCTGATAAGAATCTACTTTCATTAAAGGAAGAAGAGCTTAATTCTATAAAAGATCTTGTTGCTCAGGATAAGGTGCTATTGCAGGATAAGGCATCAGAAATATTAGAAATGAAACAGATACTTGAAAAATACAAAAGGGTCTATTCGCAAACCGAGAGAAAGAAGATACTTGATGAGTTGAGAGAATCTCCGATTATCGCAAAATTAAAAAAATTAGCAGTTAAGGGTAATCATGCATCCGAAGCCGATTTAAAAGATTTGAAACAATTGATAAGAAAGTCATTTACAGGTTTTTATATGACCTTGTACGAAGGAGATTTTCATTTGAACGATAGAGAACGGTTGATATGTATCTTGGTCAAACTTGGCTTTGAAACATCATCGATCGCAAATATTCTCGGTTCTTCATCTTCTGCAATTTCAAATTCAAAGAAAATAATCTTATCAAAACTCTTCAAGAAAGGTGGGGGCGCAAAAGATTTTGACTCTGAAATGGAACTGTTTGAATAAATAAGAAGGCTGAGTTTTGTAGAAATTTTCTTCCAATATCATATAAGAATGATAGCTATAAAAAATAATTTATTTGTTAAAATAATATTGTAACAACCTGATTTGTAGATCATGCCTTGTTAAAATGTGAATTTCGGTGAATTATTTTATTTCCAAATTTCAGATTTTCATTATAAATTTGTAGTCAAAATCTGAATAAAATGAAGAAAATAGTAACGTACTTAATTATTGCAATCGGATTATTTTCCGTGAAAATGCAAGCATCAACAACATCCGGTTCTGTTGAATTGAAAAAAGACCATCCGTTCCCTCCAATTCACAATGGACCAAAACCGGCTCCTATTATTCCGACACCTAATGTAGTTATTCCTTTTCAGGTGAACCTGTCAGATGGTATAATGTATATTTGTTCTGATTATCCAGTAACGAATATTACAGTGTCTGTTTATGATGATAGGGGAAATATCGTACTGGAAGATACAGACTGCGGTATGGGCGACTCTCCTTATTTAATAGACTTGTCTTTTTTGAATATAGGTATTTATTCTGTAGTAATAAGTGATCAAAGAAATAATTATATTGGTTCTTTTTCTGTAGGAAATGATATTTAGATAAAATAATCGAGATAATAATCGCTGAATAGACTAGGATTCAATTTCTTGATGTTTTTTGATTAATTAATAACTTGTTTCCGTATTTCGATAAATTAATAGTATGAATCATGAGAACACAAATTTGGTATGCATTGTGCAATGTTAATTTCAAAGCCTATTTGATAGGTATATTAGTCTCCAAATACCAGAGACGGGCACGGAGTATAAATATTTTTGTAGCTCTTGTAACATCTTCAAGTGTGGCAGGGTGGACAATATGGGATAAATATAAAACCATTTGGGGGATTATTATTGTCGTATCTCAAGTCGTTAATATTATTAAGCCCTATATTCCATATACTAAATTTGTGAATAAGTTAAATTCGATGAGCCAAGAATTTAACAGCTTAACTGTTGACTATGAGAAATTATGGTATAAATATAATAGCCATAAAATAGATGAGAATGTTGCTTCTAATGAATATTTTGACCTAAAGAAGAAATTAAATGAATTGTTAAAATTTGATGACGATATTGTTTTTTCTGTATCAAACAATGATAAGAACAAAGCAAACGAAAAAATGAAGTGCTATTTGAAATCAAACTATAATATTGACATAGATATAAAAAAATAATATTATGAATGAAGAAGATTCTATTTCAAAAAAAACGTCTCAGGGTACTGAGAACTTTAATGAGAGGCCTTTGATTCATGAAGTTTTAGAATCTACAAATAAAATTCTAGAAAACATTGAAGAAGATAAATTGCCTGATTTTGAATATGTTCCAAGTCCACCACCATTTCAAGAAGAGGATAAATAATGTATTAAGAATATATTCTATATCTCAAACAAAAACAGCGATATTTATATGTCTTGATATTATATTTTCTGAACATTAAGTATCAGCTACGTTTTTTTTTTATATTAATTTATAAATATAATTTAACAATTACTATCATGGAAAATTTAAAAAGAAATTCTTTTTTAAAAATACCTTTTATCAGAGCTCTTGTATTTGTACTAATACTGTTAATGACAAGTGGTTGCCTAACAGGTATTTCTACCTTTGACCAACAAGCTTATACAACGACAGCTTCATTGAAAGTAGATGCCCTTTGTTTGATGGATTCTGCACAAGATAAATATACAAATCATATTAATGAGGTTAATGCCTTGAGTAAAAATCTAATGAAAATATATGAATATGAGAAACATAGACCAAAAAATGAAAAAACAGTAGAACAGTGGGATCTTTTATTAAACAAAGATGGCCATCTTCTTGGCGCTTTCTTAAGTAAATGGGAAAAAGGTGTTGTTATGAATCCTGCCTACATTTCCAGTCGTAAGGAACAGATAAGTACAGCATTCGATTTAATATTAGGATTGGAAATTCATAAAAATCAAAAAAAATAATCATAATTTAATAATATGGCAAAGTTTAATGTAGAGTCTCTTTTAGAAGACATAAAGAATAATGCAATTAGCTCTGTAAAAACTGATGTTAAAGATTTTCTTTCAGAGACAGAAACGGATATAAAAGAATTTATTGTATCACAGAAAAATAATATAATAAAATATGCAGAACTCTTGGAGAATAAGGAAATAAATCAAGACGAATTTAATGATTTAATGTTAGGCTTAAAAGATTTATGTCAGATGAAGGCTCTTGAAGAGAAAGGAATTGCTATAGCAAAACTGGATAAGATAAAATCAGATATAATGGATTCGATTATCAATACAATAATTAGTAAAGTTTAGGCTTATAATATTATTATTATTAGAAAGTCATTGATATTCCATTAAGTTTTTATTAAACGAACTTGATTTTCCTGAATCAAAAAGAGCTTTGCAAAATGTAAGATATGAAACATGCAATAATTATAATGGCACATGGTAAACTGGATTTATTGTATAGTCTAGCTGATAATTTCAATCAAGATTGTTATGTGTTTATTCATATTGATACAAAAACCATTGTATCATCAGACTATTTGAATAAACTATTATCTCTTAAACAAGTTAAAGCCGTTTATCAGAAATATGATATACATTGGGGTGGCTTTAGTATTCTTAAATGTGAGATTTTTTTATTAAAAGAGGCATTATCTAAATGTAATGCTGATTATTTTCATTTAATAAGTGGACAAGATTATCCAGCTTGCTCTCTTGATTATTTTCTTCATTTTTTTGAAGAAAATAATGGAATAGACTTCATTCAATATGTTCATTTACCACATCCGAGATGGGAAGGAAAAACATTCTCGCGTTTTCAATACTTTTATCCATACGATTATTTTGAAGATGGGAAGAAATCATATTCGCGAATTAGAAATTTTGTATCTTTCCAAAAAAAACATTTAATTAAAAGAAGAATTCCCGACTATTTCGATCATTTATATGGTAACTCACAATGGTTCTCTATATGTAGAAACTCTGCATTAAAGCTTATTGAATATACAAAAAAATCTCCTGCATTATATCGAAGATTGAAAATGACTTTTGCTCCAGAGGAATGTTATATATCTACAGTCTTAGTGAATTTGTTAGGAAAAGGTAAGATCATACCATTTAATTTCAGATTTATCAGGTGGTATTATGAAAATGGCAATAGACCTGCTAATTTGGGCGTTGAACATTTCCATTTTCTGTTAGAGAGAAAATACTTGTTTGCGAGAAAGATGAGTGGTGAAAAAAGCCTTGATTTAATTAAGTTAATCAATAAATATCTCATTAACGTTGATAACACATTTAGTATTACAAGTAGTGGGGGCTGGATTTATGATGGTTATTTAAAATATTCTTATGAAGAACCATTTATGCAGACCGTTTTTCAGTTTTGTATAAATTTCAGTATTTGTTCTGTTCTTGATATGGGATGCGGCGCAGGCATGTATGTGGCAATGTTGAGGCAAAAAGGAATTTCCATAGCAGGTTATGATGCAAATCCATATACGAGCCAATTATCTTCTCGAATATTACCTCCGAATGATAATCCTTGTGAACAGGCAAATCTAATAGATGATTTATATTGTTCAAGCAAATTCGATTTGGTTATATGTAAAGATGTTCTTCCTTATATTCCTGCAGAATATGAAAATAAAGCAATTTCTAATTTAAAGAATCTGACGGGAAAGTATTTATTAATTAGTTGGTATACAGAAACTGATGATAAATTAATTCGATGTAAATGCGAAGATGACTTAGTTAATCTTTTTATTGAGGCTGGGTTTATTATACTCAAAGAATATACCGGCCAATTACGTGAATCAATCAAAGATAGTCAAAACAATAAATATTATTTATTCAAACAATTTTCTAATAATTTAATCTAAACGTTATGACAGAAATTAAAAAGTACAGTATTAGTTCTTCGAATGAAAGCACTAATCAAAACAGCGGCGCAGCAAAAGGTACAAAAGACAATCCTTATACTGTGGAAGAATACAATTCTTTTGCAGATGGTACATGGCCTGGTGGTTTTGTGGAAGGAATCGGATATGTTTTAGCTGATATTGTTGTTGTAGGATCTCGCAGCAGTAGTTCATCTAGTTCAGGTTCTAATAGTAGTGATCCTTGGGGATCTGGTAGTGATCCTTGGGGATCAAACGGTAGTAATCCTAATGGTTCCGGTACAGGAGGTGGAACAACAGGAGGTGGAACAACAGGAGGTGGAACAACAGGAGGTGGAACAACAGGAGGTGGAACAACAGGAGGTGGATCTGGTACCACTGTTATATATTCTCCAGATTTTAGTGGATATCAGAAAACAGATCCCAGAGGTTGTTTAAATAGATGTAAGGAGATGTTGAGTGCTGCTAATTGCACTCTAAGTGGAGGAGAGATAACTATGATGAATTCGGATAGGAATGGCCGTGCGACAACTCCAACGAGCGATGTGTCATCAGGTATTAATTATATAAACTCTCAACTTAAAATGGGACATCCTGTAATTGTCGCTGTTGATTATCAGCCTGGTACATCAATGGGAAGTCGTAAAGGTGATCAAGCTGGTGATCATTTTGTGATAATCGTTGGAGGAAATAGTTCAAGTGGTTATCATTATTATGATCCTGCTACCAGTAATCAAATAAGAGGTACTAGCTCTAACAATATTTTTAGATTTACTAATAATGAGCTTAAAGGTACTAATATTTGTACAGGAGAAACCCATGATTATACTGTTACAGGTATCAGAAAAAATAATTAATGATGAAAACTTTTATTTTAACATTACTTGCCCTTATATGTATTTCTGGAAAGGGGAATGGAGAAAAACTCCATTCCTTTCCTATACAGACAGCTCAAGCAAATGTAAAAATCGGCAATAACCGGAATATCTCGTTTCAGTCATTTCTGTCTCGTAATTTACGACCTTGGAAACAAACGAAAGTTTCAATGCAAATCTTCGGTGATTCTACGATAAAGGATTTGATGGATGAAGGTCTTTATGCGGCTTATCTTCCATCTTCAGACTTATGTTCTTGTAAGGGTGATATGGGATGGCAAGGTGGATGTTACGTGCAATATAAGGGTTTTGTGATAGTCTTTTTACATCTTTTTTGTATGGATGGTGGTCATAAAGAGTTTATGGAGGACATTGTTGATAACTTGGTGATGGTCATCTATTCAAAGGATGGAAAAGTGATAGACAAAAGGGTTATTGGGAAAGAGAGCTTTCTTGATTTTACTCGTATCACAGGGGATATCGGCAAGTTGATTTTTACAGTCGAACAAGGGAGTATCGCTGATGTGAATAAGTACTCTAAATACAAGGACTTGGATTTCAACGTGACGAAACACATCTATTCAATTGACAAGAATCAGCGTATTCATGAACGGACGGTCGGCAAATCATGGACCGAGACTATCAAGAAAAAGAGTAAGGTGACTGCAGAGAAATCGTTTGCTGATTTTCTAAAGATGTTTCCTCGTTGGGATAAACCTTATCTGAATGATTCTGTTTTCACGTCTGCAACCTATCTTGGGGACGAGTTCGAAAGATTTATCCCCGGCTTTCAAAAGAGGGAATGTGAAACACAGGAATTAAGATGGTTGTCATGTTACTGTCTTGAACAGGACTCTATCTATGTGCTATTTGTCGTAAAAGATTGTAGTATCCCCTGTGAAGGTTCTTATCCTTATGCTGATGACTTCATTCTGACGTATAGTAAGGACGGCAAGTTAATAGACTATTGCCCAATAGCACGGCATGGTGATCTATGGCAGGTAGATACTAAAGCATCCTACCCTCCATTGACCTTCACGGTCAGGCAGGGGGTGATGGATGATAACGAAGTGAATGTGGATCCTCCCAAACACGTTACTGTTTCAACCTCTATTTATAAAGTGGGACAGAATGGAAAAATCACCAAAGACATTACCATGTGATATCATTCAAACTTTGACAAATTGTGATTGAATGATAAGAATGGAACAATAGTACTTGTGTCCTCTGAATAAACTATAAGTCGTTATATTTAGCTCTTATGATTTTGCAGAGGACGCTTTTTTATTGTATTGTGAATACGAAAAATATAATTTATTATGGTATATACAGTATAAAATGAATGTTTATGATTATATTATAGTTGGAAGTGGATTGTATGGAGCTACTACTGCTTGGAGGGCCAATAAACTTGGATTAAGAGTTTTGGTATTGGAAAAGCGTCCATTTATTGGTGGAAATATTCGTGATAAAATCATTGAAGGTATTAATGTACATTTATATGGCCCTCATATATTTCATACAAAAGACGAGGCAATTTGGAACTTTACAAAAAAGTTCGTCCATTTCAACCATTTTCGATATTGTCCTTTAGCTCAATATAAAGGATCTTTGTACAATTTACCTTTTAATATGCATACATTCTATCAACTTTATGGTACAAAAAATCCAGATGAGGCAATGTCATATCTAAAAAACACACAAGTAGAAAGAAACGTTACTAATCCAAAAAACTTAGAGGAAAAAGCTATTTCAATGGTTGGCTATAAAATGTATGAGACTTTGATAAAAGGTTATACGGAAAAACAATGGGGACGGAAAGCAACCGAGCTACCTCCATTCATCATTGAACGCCTGCCATTACGTTTTACTTTTGACAACAATTATTTCACCGATGCTTATCAAGGAATTCCAAAAGAAGGTTACAACTATTTGATAGAAAAAATGTTAGAAGGAATAGAAGTTAAAAATAATACGGATCTTTTGAAAGAGAAGAGCTACTGGTTGAATATGGCAAAGAAGATTATTTATACAGGCTCTATTGATGAATTCTTTGATTATTGTTTTGGAGCCTTGGAATACCGCAGTTTGCGTTTTGAGCATAAACTTTACGAACAGCAGAATGTTCAAGGTTGTGCTGTTATCAATGAAACGGATTTAGAAGTACCATATACAAGAAGTATAGAACACAAACATTTTGTATTCGGAGAACAACCTGTTTCCATTGTCACACGAGAATATCCACAAGTATGGGGAAAAGGATGTGAAGCTTTTTATCCAATAAATGATGAAAGAAACACTAAACGTTATACCAATTATATGAACTTAGCTAATCAAGAATGTCCGAATATAATCTTTGGAGGTCGTCTTGGTCAATATCGTTATTTAAATATGGATGAAGTTATAAAAAGTGCATTTAAACTAAAATTATATTCTTAAATAGATAAATTTTTATCTAGTCATTTGTCTTGAAAAAATATAATTTACAACTGTAGATTACCAGATAAATATATTAATAACATATAAAATAAGCAATGAAGCAAACCATATTATTTTTAAGTGATAAATCAAATGAATATATTTTGAATAGATTTAATTCATTGTTACAAGTCGTTCCAGATATTGATGTATATTTCCTGTATCATCAAAAAGGGACAATTCTTCCATTGGTGATTAAGCAATATCCGCATCATATATTTACTTCATCTCTACTTCCTTCTAGAGGGTATACACCTATAGCTGAAAGTTTAACACCTGGAAGTAATCATTTCCCATTACTTGATTTCTACATAAAAAATCAAGAATATGACTATTATTGGCTCATTGAAGATGATGTGTTTTTTAATGGTGAGTGGAAAAACTTTTTTAAATACTTTGATAGATTTCCTGTTGATTTTATAACTTCCTACGTAAAACATTATTTAGAAGAATCTAATTGGCCTTGGTGGAATTCGTTGATTCATCCAAACAAAAATATTCCATTGTCAGAAAGAATACATTCATTTAATCCATTATATAGACTTTCTAATCGAGCCTTGTGCTATTTACATGAACAACTGAGTAATGGATGGATCGGGCATCATGAAGTCCTGATCGCCTCATTATTGGAACAGCATGGATATTCAATAATGGACATGGGAGGAAGTGGAACTTATGTTGTACCGGAAAATAATGATAAATTTTACTCTGAAGAAACATGGTCACATCTTCCCCTACCAATTCAAGAATTTCGTCCTAATATGATATATCATCCCATTAAAGAGAAAACAGATACAATACATAAAAGATATTGCGTGATATCTGCTGTCGGAAAGGATAGTTTACATAAGGAATGGCTGAAAGGGAAAGAGAAACCTGAGTTTGATTTGCATTTAATAGTATATGATAATTCTTTTAATACTTTTTATAATGATACTGATTTTATCAGTTGTAAAAGAGGGTATAAACTGAAGTTAGTATACGATTATTTAAAGAACCATCCTGAATATATGGAATATAATTATTTCTTCATTCCTGATGATGATATACAAAGTAATACAGATAACATAAATCTTATGTTTCATTATATGGAACAATACCATTTGGAAATTGCACAACCGGGGTTATCCCAATCATATTATACATATCCACATACCTTACGAGATAAACTATGTATCTTACGATATACGAACTTCGTTGAAATCATGTTACCATGCTTTTCTAAAAGAGCTTTAATTGCAGTTCTTGAAACATTTAACGCAAATGAAAGTGGATGGGGTATTGAGGGACACTGGCCAATTCTAATAGACTCAACACATAAGGACATTGCCATTCTTGATCAGATTGAAATGGTACATACGCGTCCAATACAATCATTCAGTAAAAAAAATGCAAAGGAACTGTTTGAATATAAAAAGATTTTTCACTTAGATAATGACATACAGGAATTGGGATTTATTCCTGTAAATGAGATTATTTTTTCTAATCAAGAATACAACAATGATAGGAATTTCTATTTAAAAACTAAAAATGATTTAAGATTTTTGGTTAATGAAATAGTAAAAAACATTAATTCAAAAGATATAAGGACAAAAGGACTAGATGGTATTTTCGGAATAAGCCTGTTTTTAGCGGAATATTCCAAACTATCTGAAGATGTAGCTTTACGCGATAAGGCTATAACTATAATTGAGCAAGCAGGTGATACCATAAATAGATTAAAAGATAATCTGAGTTTTTATAACGGTTTAGTTGGTTGTTGTTGGACTATTGAGCTTCTGGCCCAAAGAGGATTTATACAGGGTAATACAGATGACCTGATGGAAGAAGTAGCTACATATATGAATAAATCCGTCATGAAAAATATATCCATTCTGACTCAAGAACAATTATCTGGTATATTTCGTTTGTATCAGAAAAAATTAAATAATCCGTTTCGCCCTGTAGATAGCCCTTTACGTAAAGAAGAGGAAATGATTATAGAACGAATCAGACCATTATTGGAACTCAAAGAAATTGAAAAGATTTGTGACGAAGAAAAAATAACAGCAGGGAAACCAGAATTATCACCTTTTTATATGCTAAATAATAGACAGCATAAATTGTATGGAGAAACATATTCACCGTATTATTATCTGCTTTGTAAAGCATGGGATACATTATATTTGATGGAAAAAAAGTTTAACGTTAATAAGATACCTCCAAGAAATGCTGATACAGTTAAGGGCTTTTCAGTTATTATGCCAATCTATAATATGGCATATTTCATTAAAAGAGCTATTCTAAGTTTAAAGAAACAGACCTATAGTAATTGGGAACTTATAATTGTAAACGATGGATCTACAGATAATCTAGAAGAAATTATACAAGATGAATTAATAGATCCAAGAATAAAGTATATCACATATTCTCAAAATAAAGGACTAGGTTATGCCTTAAATAAGGGACTTAATGAAGCTAAGTTTTTACACGTCTCATATTTACCTGCGGATGATGTTTATTATGATTGCCATTTGGAAGCCTTAAAACAAATTTTCGATATATGTGAGAATGCTATCCTTGTATATTCTGGAATAAATTATCATGATAGTGATTCCTTTTTCATACGTGATAAAATTGAGAATACAACAACACGACCTGATTATTGTTTGCAATTAGTTCAGACTGCACATAAACTTACATCAGATAGATGGACGGAAAGAAGTGAAATGGTAACAGAGAATTTATTTATCATGTTTTGGACTAAATTAATTGGAAAGGGGGTATTTGTTCCAACATTGCAAATTACAGCTAAATGGACAGGCCATCCTTATCAGAGACACAAATTGTGCGGCGAAAATTATGGGGGAAATTTATATAAGTATAAATGGTATTATCAAATAGATGAGGCAATACGAATCCGTATGGATAAATACAAAACTATAGATGAAAAAGAATTATATTCTCAAGATCTCAAGGTAAAAGTAAAGAATCCATCTTTAAAGATATTAATAATAGGTGCATTATCCTATAATCCGGAACGAATCTGCGCTTTTGAGGAACATGGTTGTAAGTTATATGGATATTGGAAACCGAATCCTCTGTATGCCTATGAAAGCGTAGGCCCATTTCCTTTTGGAAATATTGAAAATATACAAAATAATGAACATTGGATAGAACGAATAAGAAAAATTAAACCTGATATTATTTATACTGTTTTCAGTGCAACATCTATACAATTTGTTTATAACTCCATTATGGCTTTACGGCATGAAGGCATATTGACTCCTTTTGTTTGGCACCTGAAAGAAGGGCCACAAATATGTATGCGTTATGGAGAATGGTCCCATTTAATGGAATTATATAGTATATCAACTGCAAATATCTTTACTAATCAAATAACGAAGGTCTGGTTTGAACAATTCATAAAGACGGATAAACCATATATGATCTTGGATCAAGATATGCCTAAAAATAATTCCTTCACGAATAATTTCTCGGAAAAACTTTCGTCTAAAGATGGTGCTATACATACGGTAATACCGGGTAGAATGATAGGACTAAGTCAATGGGATATTGTCTGTTTGGCACAAAACAATATACATATTCATTTGTATTCAGAAAGTTACCAAGATCAAAAAGATGAAATAGTAGATCATTATCAGAATATTGCCCCCAATCATTTTCACATTCATAAACATTGCTCCAATAATAGATGGGTACAAGAATTTTCTCAATATGATGCAGGGTGGCTACATTGTTTTCAAAGTAAAAATGGCGGGGATTTACTTAAATTTTCTTGGGATGATCTAAATAAACCTTCAAGGATGGGTGTCTTTGCTGCCGCAGGTATACCTATGATACAACAAAAGAATCAAGGGTGTATTGTAGCTTCGCAGAATCTTATAGAGGAACGTCAAATTGGTATTTTGTTCACGAATATGTCGGATTTAGTAGAAAAGCTGAATGATAAAGACAAAATGAATATATTGACTCAAAATATTATGAAACAACGGTTTGATTTTACATTTGACAAATATGTATTAGATTTGATCATTCTATTTAAATCATTACTTGCATAAAGCTATATTTCTACTCCTTTAATTAATTCTTAATAAAATAAAAGTTGATCACTGCTGCGTCTTATCCTTGACAATTTGCAATTTTGAAAGTATAATGTGTTTGTGTAAAAAAAATAATTATGAAAATAAAAAGAGTTATATTATTAATAAACATAAAAGAAAAAATGTGTTTTTCTTATGGAATATGCTATTCTGGTATTTGCTTACAAGTACGCCTTCCAAAGGGTACATCATATGGCTTATTTTACAAGAGACTGTTATATTTTTGCTCATACTGACAAGAAGGGCAAAGTTACCAAGGATGAAAAAGAAACCTTGGTGATGATGCCGCAGATGAACAGGGTATATCCGAAAGTACCCTGTTCATTATGCGGAATCCAATTTGTCATAAAATAATAATATTAAAATAGAAACGTTTAATAAAAATGATAACCATTAATTCAACATAATGAATAAATTATATATGAAGAAACAATTTATTTTTATTTTTTTGTCCGTCATTTGTATGGACACAATAACAGCACAATCTGTAAAACGTGACACAGTGGGTATTGACGAGATGCGCTCGATATTCTCTTCGTATGAGTCGGGTGAAGAATGTGAGCAGGTAAAGAACTATGACATAACGGGTGGCGGCGTATTTTTTCCCGTCCCCGGATTGAGAAAAGCCGGAGACATAATCCTGCCACCATCCCTCTACAATGTGATAAAGGATGACAGCACATCCTCAGGCGACAAGGTCGTGAGGTACCTTTGCTGGGAGGGCCTTTCCCCCGTAGTGGCTCAAGGGGATTCAGCGAAAATAAAGAACGAACTAGTTCGCCGGTATGGAACAATCACCAGGAACGGTGTGAGATATATACCTGCACGATGGTTCTCGGGGGATATTACCACAATGTGCTATCCTTACAGATACATGAATAAGGTCGTCTGCAAGTTGATTTGTGTGAAGGAGTATGCTGACGGAGTGAAAACAAAACTTGATAACGGTCAGTATGGCGAAAGGTATATCAGTTTGATTGGAACATTATGGAGTAAGGCGAAAGAGCTGGTGTGTCCAAACAGACTGCGAGAAACGAATGATGTCGATGATGGGATTGAGTCCAAGGAGATGGAACTGCTGGCAGACAGCGTCAATCTGTATTCCAAGGATATTGAGTTGGTGGCAGGCAGCGTCCACCGATACTCTTCGCAGAATGTTTCAGTGAAAGGCAAGAAGGAATACACCATAATAGTTTATGCGGGCAAGGATGGACATTATTGTCTTGATGTCCTACGTCCGGTTAAATTAAAGTCTGTTGATAAAATGTTGACAGCAGAACTGTCTGTATCTCTGTCAATGCTGCAACCAAAATCTTTGGGTGCATTCTGGACATCCGACGGGCGTGTGCTTGCCTGCAGATATCTCTTTGCCACTTTTGAGAACGGCAAATGGCTCTTTTACGATCATAAGAAAAATAATATTGAAATAAAAGCGTCTAATTAAAAATGATAACCATTAATAATATGAAGAATAATAAACGGTTTTATAAACCAGTAATATTAATGTTGTTTTGTTTGTTGATATTTCTTTATGCTTTTGGTAACAAATCATCATGTACAAGGCAAAATAATGAAGGTGTTCTTGATCAAACAATAGACACTCCTGTGACATTCTCAGATTTGTTGAAATTCCATTGTTCTAATAATCAAGTTTTGTGGAAAGAATCAGCTAAGGCAATATTCGGTAACCAAAGGTTTGGTGGTAAAGAGGCGGCTTTGGGATATTGTGAATTTATAAACTATAAATATGAAAATGAATTATATTGCATGAATGGTAATGTTTGGTGTATGTTTAGTACGAAGAATATTAATGCGAAGACTCTTAGAGTTGTCATTAATTCCGAATCCGAGAATCTTCGACTAGCACAGATATATATTGAAGAAATGAACTCTAAAGAAGAAGTAATAGATGCATCTAATATAGCGTTGACAGACAGTAAGAACGGCATTTCGGATAAAACGATAGACATGCGATCTGCAAAATACATAAAGCTTACGATAGAGTTTTTTGGTAATGAAAATCATCAAAAGCAATATCTGTTAATAAAGAGAATCAAGATGTATGCAGACGGTAAGGATCTGGATAGTACACGAGTGATACTGAAAAGGATAAAATACTATTATGAGTAAATATTCCATTATATTGGAGCGTAGATATCGTAGTAATAGACAGCACGATAATATTATATGCCATTTAATATGAAAAGAATTATATTATTAATATTCTCGGCCTGTTTGATGGCTTGTTCGAATAACAAAGTTAATGGTCAAACAGATTCTAAGGTAAAAAAAACATCAGCAACCAGTCATGTAAAGCTTAAATATGACGGAGTCAAGATTGACCCAAAGGCAATAGGCCTCTTCAGAAGGGCCCAGGCTATAGTCGATAGTGGTCAGATGTATACTTGTGGAGCGGAACCGGACTCAGTGAGATTAGCAATCTCTCTTTGTCGGAAGGCTTTAAAATTAGATTCTAATTACAAATTTGCCTTTATGTTTCTGGCTATTTATCAGTCATCATTGAGAGAATATAAAGAGGCCTTGGAAACATTGGATCAAGCAGGTAAGAGATTTGATGATGAACCTCAAATCCCAGCATTTAAAGGGTTTATTTATGACATCCAAGGAGATAGCGTGCAGGCTTCGATGGCATATCAAAAGGCTAAAAAATTAGATGAGTCAATATTACACAGAGGAAAAGATTTATATGCATACATTGACATGGCTTTTTTTGTTGGTTTAATTGAGGGGGAAAGTGAATATATGAGAATATTAAGAGAAGGATCAATCTCTGGAAATTTTACTTATAAAGAAAAAGAAAGTCTCCGCCGAATGATTGACTTTGGGCCAATAGACCGTTACCAGATAGCAAGAAAGAGCGTCTCTAGCAATATATGTGTGAATCTTGATAGAAAGAAAAATCAAAGAAAAATAATCATCTATAGTAAATAAAACCAGATAATATGAAAAGAAACATCTTAATATTATTGGCATTGTTTACGCTGCAAGTAGCTTATTGTCAGAATGATCCTCATATTTATAGGTTAATAACAATGCCTGTATCAAACGATACCGTATCTGTCGATGAAATGAAAGATTCTTTTTATTCAAGTATGAAAAAAATCAATGAGAAATCTTATGATAGTTATGATTTGTTCTTCCTTCCTTATTCTCCGAAGGAAATCCACTACGTCATACCAAGCTTGGATAATCAATCTCCTCATCGAGTTGGAAAAATGCTGCTACCAGTTTCATTATGGAAGTGGTTAAGGCATGATGGTAAGGATTCTCTTTATTGGGCAGGTTTCCGGACGGTTCCAACAAATATTGATACGACAGCTATTCGAAATAAATTGAGAAAGGCTTATGGTGCATACAAATATGATGGGGTAGAATATATTCCAACAAAATGGTATTCCGGAAATATAAAAGCATTTACCAATCCGACAAATTATAAGAATATGAATGTAAATAACAATATTTTTAATATGGATATTACAAAAGGAATGATTAAGAGACGATATTACAGTGAGAGTACTTTTGGGAGTTTGAGTGAAGAAATCTGTGATATAATGGATGGCATTTTTATTCATGCTGCAAATCAACGACGTGATTCACATTATGAGCTGTTTATTTTCCAACATGACATCAATCGTTTATGTCAAAAGGACAGCTCTATAAAAGATGATATACCTTATTCTTTTCTAATTAGTGTAGATGCCAACCAGAAGACCCATATTCATACATTACTTCCGACGACGTTGACCCAGACGGATAGTTTACGAATAAGAGAATTGACGAAAGCCGTTGAGGATCAGCCTAAAGGAATCTTTGGTACAATGTGGACAATAGATGGTAGGGTTTTCCCCGGTAGATATTTAATGGCTGTTTATACACGAGGAGGTTGGAAATTTAAGGACTATCGTTATAAGGATGGAGCATCAGGCCTTTATTTCAAAGATTGGAAGGAGCCTTTATGATAGTTAAGCGCTATTTAATAAAAATTTATGATTGTTTGCCCATCTCAGAGAAATATTGTAAGTTTGCAATTATGAATGCTTATCATAAATAAAAAATAGCAGTATTACTGGTATTTTTATTTCTATATTGGCATAAAAATATTAATATTAAAATAAAAACAATGAATCTATTTAAATATATATATTATAAAACTTATCAACTTAATATGATCCATCATTATCGTTCTGACGTTGGAGATCATCCTAACTATCATGGTATGCAGATGTTAATATTGTCCTTTATGTGTATATTATTCGGAATGGTGGCATATTTAAGTGCTATCTTCAATAAAAATCTATTTTGTATATTCCATGTCAATAAGTACGTTTTTCTTGCTCTTTTTATGATATTTTTGGTTCTTCCTATGTGGCTTTATCTGGAGAAAAACGGGGAAAATATAATAACGGAGTATAATAATAAGTCGTCAACATCCAAGTTTTACAATCTATCTCCTTACGTGTTTGTTGTGGCTTGGTTTATAATAATTGGGGTATGGTTAGGAGGTGGGGCTTATTTGATGTCGCTTGCTAATCTATAATGATTGTTCTTAATAGGGAGACATAAGTGTAATATTTAAAAAGCTTTCAATAAAGAAGAAAATATTGTTTATAAATTCAAAAATATTAATGGAAATGTATAGAAATATTTTAATAATTACATTTCTGCTTTTGACTTCACCTTTCAAGTTGGAAGCAGCAAATGTCGTTGAAAGAATCGTCGTAACAGACACTTTTTCTGTGAATAGTCCCAAAGGTGGAATAAAGGTAAAAGTGTCATATCCGGCAGCAGGGATAAAAGTGAAAGATAAGATTGTTTTATGGTCAAGCCATCCAACGGATAATACTTTTATTGACGAAACACTAGATGGTGATGTAAACATAAGCGTCGTGTTGAGGAAGGCTTTGTTGGATTCCGGATATGTCAACATAGAGTATTTGGGAAGGAATGACAGTGTAATATATAGTGGGCATAAGTTTTGCTCAACAAGTATAAAAACAAGAGCTGATGATTTTAGGTATGTCATAGACGCCATGCGAAAGAGGAAGGAATTGAAATCAAAGCATTTTATATTGGCAGGTTGCAGCTTTGGTGCCATGGTAAATGGTATGACATATTTAAAATGTCCCAAATCCATTTATGCTTTATTGCAAGTGTCACCAGGGGCAACGTCACCTAAAGAGCACTGGGAAACGCAAAAAGTGAAAAATTATTTTGCGTATGATCAACAGGCAGCTTGGGATATTTTTGCCTTCCATTGTTCACAAGCTTATCTGGATAGCACTATAAACAAGCTCAGTTCATTGGACAGCCATTATATCCTTGACGTAAATGGAAGTGGCTATTTCAAATACATGAAAGAGCATTTTGATACTCTTTACTCTTTTATTGGAAAATACAAGAACATGGACTCAATATATAAACATCTCGAGTCGTACATTAGAAACAATTGGCAAAAAGAAGACTTTGCAACAAAAGAACTGTATAAAAACAAATATGATGCGTATTATAAAGTTCAGGCACATTGTATGACACCGGAACAAATAATAAGTAATTTATTAAACCCAGATGACATTTATCCTAAGATAAAATGTCCTGTGCTTGGCGTGTTTGGCACAAGAGATATCTATATTGACTATGCAAAGGAAGATTCTGCGATGCAAAGTTTGTTGAAAAAGGGTGGCAACAATCAATACACAAGTCTTGTGTTTGAAGGTTATGACCATCAAATATCGAAACAAGTAAAGCATAAAGACAATCATTTTGTAGAGGATTCTGTTATTGAAAAAATAATGAAATGGGTAGCGTCAATTTAAACTTGCTATGGATATGTTATTTCTGAAACAAATATTTTTTACTTAATAATCATCAATTAGATGATGAACGTACATCTTTTATCTGTATATTTGCAGGGTTAAGTCTCAATTTAATAAGATGAATATGAAAAGAGTATCATTATTAGTAATAGTTTTAGCTATGATAGCAGGAATCAATCAAGCGTATGGACAGGAAGTCAACCTCCCTGCTCCTCAGAAGAACAACGAACAGTCCAGTCTGATCAAGGCCCTGCAGGATAGACATTCTGTGCGTTCGTATACCGATAAGGCGTTATCCGACCAGATGTTGTCTGATCTGCTCTGGGCTGCGAACGGCGTTAACCGTACAGATGGCAAACGTACAGCACCGTCGGCAATCAATGCACAGGATATAGAATTATATTTATATAAGAAAGATAATGGAGTTTATCATTACGTACCTACCGAAAATAAACTGGTGAAAGTGAGTGATACAGATATCCGCCCGATTATAGCAGCGCACAATGCCTATATAAATGTTGTGCCGGTGGTTGTCTTGCTTATGAGTAATCAGGCAAAGTTCAGCGGAATCAAAAGTGCACAGAAGCTGGGTGCCATGGATGCAGGTTATGTATCTCAGAACATTTATCTCTATTGCGCAGCTAATGGCTTGGGGACAGTAGCCTGTGCGCCGCCCATGGATGAAGCAGCAGTACAGGCGGCTTTAGGCCTTTCTGTTGATTATCTGCCACTTATCTACCATCCTGTGGGATATGAAAAATGATAAAAGTCATCAAATAAAGAAGCGTCAGATATTTAATCTGACGCTTCTTTGAGCATCAGTCTGTCTATGATTAGTAGATTCTAATTTTCTTTTTATCTTAATTGTATTCTATTTTTTAGGAAATAAGTTAAAAAAGATGTAACTTTGCCATATTTTAAATTAAAGCGTATATGGAGAAACAAGTTTTCCAAACAGATAATAAGTCCCGGTGGATGCGATTTAAGTGGACTACGAGGGTAATTGTGTTTATTGCAGCGATCCTTATTGCTGTTTTTATCACTATGTTTATTATAGACAGAATACCAAATGTCCCGTTTCGACAAGATTACCGTAGTGCAATGACAGCATCGAAGCCGTTCCTGCAAGAGACGAAATATTCCCGCGAATATAAAGGCTTCCGAAAATTTATCTTCGAAAAGAAACAACATAGCAATTATGCCGAGGAGAAAATGAAAAAGTTGCGCCGTCTTCGTAGGTTCGACAATTCTGATTCCCTCCTCGAGAAGAACATGAACAGCTGGACAGACTTCTCTGCCGGTATTCGTGCCGGATTCTATGTGTCATGGGATCCCAAGTCATTCAATTCGCTTCGTCGTAATATCCGTAATTTGAATCTTGTCATGCCTGAGTGGATGTTTCTTGACCCTAAGACAGATGGTATCAAAATGAATGTCGATCATAAAGGACTGGCACTGATGCGTAAGAGTGGAGTGCCTATCATGCCAATGCTTACCAACAATGTGAACCAGGTGTTCCGGGGTGATATTGTCAGTCGTATCCTCCATAATCCCTCAAAGAGTAAGGCTCTCATCAATCATATTGTCAATCTGTGTCAGAAGAATAAATTCATTGGTATCAATATCGACTTTGAGGAGCTGACCGAGAACAATGATGAATATCTCATTACGTTCATGAAGGAGTTGTCGACAGCCATGCATAGTAAAGGACTGCTTGTCACAGAGGATGTAGAGCCATTCAATGAAGATTATAATTATAAGGAACTGGCTAAGTATGTGGATTATCTTGTCTTGATGGCTTATGATGAATATTCAATGTCAAGTGATCCCGGACCGGTAAGTTCACAGAAATGGATTGAAGCAGCACTCGACAAGACAGCCAAGGATGTACCTAATAATAAGATAATTATCGGTCTCGCTGCATTCGGATATGACTGGAGCGACAGTCCTGATGGCAATGTCAGCCTTACTTATCAGGCAGCCCTGTCAAAGGCAGCTGAAGGCTCTTCAAAGATAAACTTCGATAATGATACTTACAATCTTAATTATGCCTACCGTGACGAGCGTGATTTCCTGCATCAGGTCTACTTCACCGATGCTGCCACCACCTTTAATGTGATGCGCTTCGGTGCAGAATATGGTCTTGCCGGTTTTGGACTATGGCGTATGGGAAGTGAAGATGACCGTATATGGAGATATTATGCTAAGGATATGGAAGGTGATCCACTGGGTAATATGGGTAAACATGTAGTTGAGGAAGTAAAGATAAACAGCGGTATCAATTATCTTGGCGACGGTGAAATTCTGGATGTAAAAAAGACCCCTCATGAGGGTAAGATAAAACTCGTGATGGATAATACAGAAGGACTCATCGCAGAAGAGGATTATATTAAAATACCTACGTCATATCAGATCATGAAGTACGGTGAGGCAGGGGATAAGGAACTGTTGCTTACCTTCGACGACGGCCCTGACAGTCGATGGACACCTCAGATTCTTGATATTCTTAAGAAATATCATCTCCATGCAGCTTTCTTTGTCGTCGGTTTGCAGGCCGAGCGTAATGTGCCGATCGTGAAACGTATCTATGATGAGGGAAACCTGATAGGTAATCATACTTTCACTCATCAAAATGTGGCAAATGTGTCACCCGACAGGACCTTTGCAGAACTTAAACTGACGCGACTGCTGATAGAGTGTATCACCGGACATACCACCATCTTGTTCCGGCCGCCATATAATGCAGATAGTGAACCTGCTAATATGGAGGAACTTGTGCCGGTGGTACTTGCACGCGAACAGAATTATATCGATGTGGGTGAAAGTATCGACCCGGAAGACTGGCAGCCGGGAATATCTGCCGATGAGATATTCAATCGTGTGGTTAAGCAGATCAAGCAGGGTTCAGGTCATGTGATTCTGTTCCATGACGCAGGCGGCGATACACGTAAGGAAACCATCAAAGCACTACCGCGTGTCATCGAATATTTTCAGAAACGCGGATATAAGTTTGTTACTCTCGATAAAATCCTCGGTAAGGATCGCAACCAGCTGATGCCCGACGTTAAGAAAGGCAAGGAATACTATGCCATGCAGGCAAATCTCGCACTGGTAACAATCACTTATGATATCATTCAGTTTCTGACCGCACTATTTATCATATTTATTATATTAGGTATAGGGCGATTATTATTTATGGTTTATCTTTCTGTGAAGGAACGCCGTAAGGAACACCGCATGCAACAGGACGAGACTATACCTGTCAATCCTCCAATGGTATCAATAATCGTACCTGCGTATAATGAGGAGGTGAATGCAGTCTCTTCTTTGGAGAATCTTCTTCAACAGGATTATCCTAATTTTAATATTATATTCATTGATGATGGAAGTAAGGATGATACCTACAAACAGGTGTGTGATGCTTTCTCCGAAAATCCGAAAATGCTACTTCTGACTAAGCCTAATGGAGGAAAAGCTTCTGCGCTCAACTATGGTATAGCTCATACAGAGGCTGATTATATCGTGTGTATCGATGCCGATACCAAGCTCTATCCTAATGCGGTGTCACTGCTGATGACTCATTTCTTGCGTCCGGACTCAGATCACGTAGGTTCCGTGGCAGGTAATGTGAAGGTGGGCAACCAGCGTAACATGCTTACCAAGTGGCAGGCAATAGAATACACCACCAGTCAGAACTTCGACCGTATGGCTTATGCTGCCATCAATGCAATAACAGTAGTGCCCGGTGCAATTGGTGCTTTCCGTAAAAAGGCAATTGAGGATGCCGGCGGACTGACCACTGACACCTTGGCCGAGGATTGCGACCTTACTATACGTATCTGTCGTGCCGGCTATGTGATAGAAAATGAGAACCGGGCGGTTGCTATGACAGAAGCTCCCGAGCATCTCAGACAGTTTATGAAGCAGCGTGTACGCTGGAGCTTCGGTGTGATGCAGACTTTCTGGAAGCATCGTGATGCTCTTATGGTGAGAAAATATAGGGGCCTTGGATTCTGGGCAATACCGAATATTCTTGTATTCCAGTTTATTATCCCTACATTCTCGCCGCTCGCCGACCTGTTTATGCTGATAGGACTCTTCAGTGGTAATGCTTGGCAGATATTCATCTATTATCTGATGTTTACGGCAGTAGATTGCAGTGTGTCGGTAGCTGCTTATATCTTTGAGAAGCAATCTTTACGGATATTGTTATGGATTATTCCGCAGCGTTTTGCTTATCGTTGGATCATGTATGTGGTGCTTTTCAAAAGCTATAAACGGGTTATCAAGGGCGAACTGCAGACATGGGGTGTTCTGAAACGCACCGGAAATGTGGGGAAAGTATAGGATAGATTATTGCTATGCAACAAATAGTATGTTTAATGAGACAATTTATATTGTTTTATTGAATGATTATTGTTAATTTTGCACATCTATTATTAAAACTATATCATGAAGAAAGTAACAATTCTATCATTGGCACTCATATTGAGTATGGGAGCCAATGCCCAGCAGAACAATCCGAAACTGAATCTTCAGTTGGACAAAGCTACGACATCGGTCAGCCCCACGTTATATGGACTGATGACCGAGGAGATAAACTACTCTTATGAGGGAGGTCTTTACGCCCAGCTCATCCGTAATACCTCGTTTAAAGATATGAAAAGAGGTGAACGTAGACCCGGACGTCCCCCCTTTGAATCACAAAGCCCTGACCATTGGGCACTTACTGACTCCACTGCTGCCGAGGCAAAGGTTGAAAACTCCGGAGGTATCAATAAGGCAAATTCAAGTGCTCTCTGTCTGAATGTGAAGGATGCAAGTAAAAAATCCGGTTTGGTCAATGATGGTTTTTGGGGATTCCCTGTTCGCGCTACTACCTTATATAAAGGTGGTGTTTATCTGAAGAGCGACAATCCCAATGCTTCCGTCACAGTAAGTCTTGAAAGTCTTGACGGTAAAACCGTTTATGCGTCAACGAAGATACAGAATATAGGTAAGGACTGGCAGAAATATCCTTTTACCCTTTCTACAGGTAAGAAAATATCAGCTACAAAAGATACACGTTTCCGTATTACTGCCGATGAGAATGGCAGATATTGGATTACGCGTGTAACCCTGTTTCCACCAACATTCAATAACCGTGAGAATGGCAGCAGAGTAGATCTCATGACCATGATGAAGAATATGAATCCTAAGTTCCTGCGTTTCCCCGGAGGAAATTACCTTGAGGGTAACCGTTTTGCCGACCGTTTCAACTGGAAAGCAACGATCGGGGATGTGGATCAGCGTCCCGGTCATCAGAGTCCGTGGGGTTATACCTCTACTGACGGCTTCGGACTCCTTGAGTTCCTTAATTGGTCTGAAGATGTAGGTGCAGAGCCATTGCTCGCAGTCTTTGCCGGTTACACACTTAATGGTGACCACCTCGAGGGTGACGCTCTCCAGCCGTTTATTCAGGATGCTCTTGACGAGATAGAATATGTCACTGGCGGTGCCGATACGAAATGGGGTGCTCAGCGTATCAAGGACGGCCATCCTGCTCCTTTCAATCTCCATTATGTTGAGATAGGAAATGAGGACTGGTTCGACCGTAGTGGTAGCTATACCCAGCGTTACCGTCAGATGTACGAGGCTATCAAGGCTAAGTATCCGCAGCTTCATCTGATCTCTACGACCGGCCGTGGTACAAATATGGCAGAGATCATGAATGAACCGGGAGTTAAGCTTGATATCATCGATGAGCATTATTACCGTGGTGCAGGAGATATGTACCGTGCTGCGTTCCAGTATGACAACTATGACCGTAAAGGTCCGAAGGTGTTCTGTGGCGAATGGGCCACACGTGAGGGCGAACCTACAACCAATATGAACGCAGCTCTCGGTGATGCAGCGTGGATGACTTGTATGGAGCGCAACTCGGATGTTGTTATTGCTTCATGTTATGCTCCAATCTTTGTGAATGTCAATCCCGGCGGTTCGCAGTGGCAATCCGATTTGATGGGTTTTAATGCACTGAATGCTTACGGCTCACCGTCATATTATGCTCAGGTGATGTTTGGAAATTACTTAGGCGATAAGGTTGTTCCTGTATCTGCCGAAAACATACCTCAATTTGATCTTCCGATGAATCATTTTGATTCTATTCGCGGTGCAAAACCATCCTCTGTTCCCGAACTCTATTATGTAGCTACGAAGGATTCCAAGACAGGTGTTGTCAATCTGAAAGTAGTGAATGCGGTAGGTAAGGCACAGACATTGGATATCAATATCGAAGGTGCGGATAAGGTTGTTTCTAAGGCATTGAAGGTACAGTTGAGTTCAGCTAAGCCCGAGGATACCAACAGTATCGACGATCCTACAAAGATCATTCCTGTTAAGTCGAGTGCCAAGGTCGGTAAACAGTTTACCCAGGTCTTTGCCCCTTATTCAGTGACGGTATTACAGATACAGACAAAATAATAATATAGGTACGGTTTAAAATGAAAGCATCTGACAACTTGATAGTTGCCAGATGCTTCTTTTTGTTCGCCCAGCATGGGCATATTCTAATGGGTGTGAGTCCCTAACGCAGCCTAATAGCGGCAAGCGTACAGCCAACGACAAGGGTGTCCATCGTGAGTTGGAATCTGAAGGAAGTCAGCGGCAAATATCTGACCTGACGTACAGAAATTTGATATTAAGGCTTATGAATGTGGATGAGTTTGCGAAACAAAACAAAGTCCAATAGCTATTCGGAACATTCAGAGTAAATCAAACAGGTATAAGATAGAAAGAATATGTTCTTAACTGGGGAGGTCTTGCGGACGTGTAATAAGACATGAATCCATTGTCAAAGACGGTGTAAAGCTTGTCGCAAGAAGTCAGCCGAGGTCATAGTACCGATTTTTTTTCGGGAAGGACTGAATCACAATCTCTTCAAACACGTAACTAACGTAAAGTAAGAAAGAATGCATAAAACATTGAAAGATATTATCAATGGCGACCCTCGGGAAAATAGGACGGAATCCGAAGGGGAAGAGGGCGTGCAGACTTACCTTATGATGAAAGACGGACGCTTTGAAGCAATGCAACCAAAGAGAAATGATTTGATGAGCGTAATCTTGTCACCCTGCAATCTCAATAAAGCCTATAAGCAAGTAGTGAGTAATCAAGGTGCAGGTGGAATCGACAAAATGGATTGCAAAGGATTGCTTCCATATTTGCGTGAATACAAGGAGGAGCTCTTAGAATCAATCATGACAGGATGTTATAAACCCAATCCTGTGCGTAGGGTAGAGATCCCCAAGGATCACGGCAAGAAGCGACTGCTCGGTATACCGACAGTTGTAGATCGCCTAATCCAAGAAGCCATCAGCCAAGTATTATCACCTGTTTATGAACGTCAGTTCAGCAATAACAGCTTCGGTTTTCGTCCCAGGCGTAGTGCGCATAAAGCCTTGCTGGCAGTGTGCCGCCACGTAAACGATGGTTACCGTTATGCTGTAGGCATAGACCTTGAACGTTTCTTTGACACGGTAAATCACAGTCTTCTGTTGGAGATACTCTCACGAACGATAAATGATGGCCGTTTAATCTCGTTGATACATAAGTATCTGACGAGCGGTGTGATGATACATCAAAAGTACGAACCAAGTGAGGAGGGAACCCCTCAAGGTGGCCCGCTTAGCCCCCTTCTAAGCAATATTATGCTCAATGAACTTGATAAGGAGTTGGCAAGGAGAGGGCATCGCTTTGTTCGTTATGCCGATGATAGTTTGATATTATGCAAAAGTAAGCGTTCTGCAGAGCGAGTGAGCGAAAGCATCACCAAGTTTGTGGAGAAGAAGCTACATCTGAAAGTAAACCGTGAAAAGACAGAAGTCGGATATGTCCGAGGTATGAAATACTTGGGCTATAGCTTCTATGTCTATCAAGGTAAGTGCAGATTGAGCTTACATCCTAAAACTTATGCGAAGTTCAAAGGTAAAGTAAAGACGCTAACAAAACGTAGTAATGGAATGGGTTACGAACAACGTAAGCTCATTTTGCGTCAAACAATCCGTGGTTGGATGGAGTATTTTAAGTATGCAGATATGAAACAACGTATTCTAGAAACCGACAAGTGGTTTAGACGACGTCTTCGTATGTGTATATGGAAATGTTGGAAACGGATAAAGACTCGCTTTGAGAATCTACAGAGATGTGGCATTCAAAAGAATCAATCCTGGCAATGGGCAAATACAAGGAAAGGCTTTTGGCGCACTGCCGATAGTCCTATCTTGCACATCGCAATATCAACGGAGAACCTTAGGCGCGGTGGCTATCCATCCTTGTACCACTACTATCAGCAATTGCATATAAATTGTGAAACCGCCGTATGCGGAACCGCACGTACGGTGGTGTGAGAGGACGGAAAATGAAAGTAGGAAGAAAACTTTCATTTTCCTCCTACTCGATTGTGATAGACAATTAATTATAAATTGGCAATCTTACCCATAAAGAGTATTGCGCCGGTAGCGCTTTCTTTGATATAAAACAGAAATGGGCGGTTGAAGTTGATAGTTGCCATTTCGTTCGGGTTAAATGATGTTGTTGCTATCCCGCCGGTGCTTACCGCAGCAGCTTCAGTTCCATCTTCGTTCACATCCACAGCAACATCCTGTACTATCTTTGATACGAATAAATCTTCTGCGATTCTGTTCATCTGGTCCCCCGAAATCATTACTTTGTTGATGCCTAAGGTTTTGAGCGTATTGTCAAAGTCTTTCCAATGATTCTCTATCTTTAATTTCGGCATGGTAAGGTTCACCTTAACTAATGGCATACTTTGATTGCTTAGATTTACTTTCCCTATTAAGGAGTCAACATCGACGCCTTCTGCCGGCAGAACGAGGTTCATACTCAGAGAACTGCCTGCATACTGCATGTATTCCACTGATTCGTAATCTTTCGTTTTTGTGTAGACAAAATAATCTTCAGTTGTCATCATATCTACTTCGCCCTTCGTGCCCGACTGGTTGTTGAACACAGCCTTATGGGTTAAACCCTTATTGAATTTTTGTTTCCATTCCCCTTTAAAATAGGTAGCGTTGGCAAGCACAGCCCTCATGTCGGGTGTAACCTCGAGTGATGTCTTTTTGATCATCCCGTTGGTTTTTTCATTACACCAGTTGTTGATAGTATTCTGTGCTGCCTCGGTCTGACTGAAGTCGATATTCTTTACGTCTGCAGAGTAGAGGTTTTTCATCGTATTCGTGAAAGAATCCTTTACCGTCAGTCCGTTCTGAATCCATGCAGCATTTGCCAATTCTAATTTTGCAGCCCCGGCATACCTTTGAATGATTTCCGATAGTTCGTTGTTGTACAAGTTCAGGCTGTCGATGCCGTATTTGTCCATACCCATCACGTTGAGTATCTCCTTTTGCGGTTCGTCACTTGCACCATTTATTATCATACTCATCAGCATATTCATGCTGTATGGTGAGAATGTCACATTTTGGTTCTTGTTACTCACGTCAGTGCATAGTTTCAGCATCATCTTATCACCAAAACTGTTATTCGTTTTCACGAAATTATACATTCCGGGTCGAAACCCAATCATTGGTGGGTCTGGCGGCTCGATCGTAGGTTTGTCATCATTGGTAGAACAGCCGATTAGTGCTAATGGCATTAAAAATAAAAATAGTTTTTTCATATCTTTGATTAATTTATCTTCTACTTGTTATAATGATAGAAATGTATAAATACTGCACCTCGGTCATCATTATTTTTTACTATTTATTTGTTTTTTAATTTTTATGTTGTATCTTTGCGGACAACTTAAAAGACAAATAATATGAAAATTTTTAGATTTACTTTATTGTCATTATTGACGTCCGTTTTTTTAACGGCAAATGCCAATCCGGATGACCTTTTTACAGTTAACAATCTTTTATATCGTGCGAATGCCGATATGACAGCTAGTTTGGTTGGGTATACGGATGCTATACCTGCGAACCTTGTTATCCCTGATACGGTTGTTTCTCAATCTGAGAAATATCCGGTCGTATCAGTTGGAGATTCTACCTTTATGTGTTGTCGTGATATTAAGACATTGACAATACCTAACACCATGAAGTCAATCGGAGAATTTGCTTTTTCCTATTGCAACGGGTTGACATCACTCGTCATTCCGAGTTCTATGAAGACAATTAGTCCATACTCATTTTGCGGATGTAGCGGTCTCACCTCAGTCACGTTGCCTCTGTCTGTCACCTCGATAGGAAGCAGTGCTTTCAGCTATTGCAGTAATCTGACATCCCTGACCATCCCTGATTCTGTTACTTATATCGGATATGCAGCATTCCAGGATTGTTCCAAACTGTCATCCATCGTGATTCCTAATTCTGTAAAGTTTATAGGGGATCTTGCTTTCAATGGATGTAATTTAGGCAGTGTGTTATTAAGTACCGATCAAACGGCGCTCTTGTATTGCAATTCACAACTAAGTATGACCAGTTACGCTGTTCCGTCTACTGTGAAATCTATTCGCAACAGTGCCTTTTCCGGTTGTACCGGTTTGACATCCCTGACGTTACCTCTCTCTGTCAAGTCTATTGGCAGTTACGCTTTCTCCAGTTGCAGTGGCTTGACATCCATGACCCTTCCCGATTCAGTTAGTTCTGTTGAAGAAGGTTTGTTTCAAGGATGCTATGGCTTAACCTCAATAACCCTTCCGCAATCAGTTACCCAGATCAATGACCGCGCCTTTTATGGTTGTAGTAGCTTGCTTTCTCTCCTTATTCCAAACTCTGTTACTTCTATTGGTAGTTGGACATTTGCAAACTGTAGGAGTCTGACATCGATAGTCATCCCAAATTCTGTAAAGTCTTTCGGAAGTCAATGCTTCTATGGCTGCACCAACTTAACCTCCATAACGATTCCGGATTCTCTGATGAATATTGATGATTCTACATTTACCTCCTGCACCAATTTGAGATCGGTAATCATTCCAAGTTCTGTAACTTCAGTGGGTACAAGTGCATTTAGAGGATGTGCCAAATTGGCTACTATTACAACCCAGAATAGTACCCCACCGGCAGCATCTGAGAATTCTTTTGAGGGAATTGATAAGACAACAGCAGAACTTAATGTGCCTAAAGGTTCTGAAAATGCGTATGCCTCAGCCAAGGGATGGAGTGGTTTCCGTAATATCCGAGGATATGAGATGACAGGAGTGAAAACACAGATAAACAATATTTCCTCTGTAAAAGATAAATATTATTCTGTTTCCGGTGCAGAAACCGGTAGATTGAGTAAAGGACTTAATGTCGTAAAAGAAACCAATAATGATGGTTCTGTGAAAACCTGTAAGGTTCTCATGAAGTAATCTATTTGATACTTTTCCCCATCTGAGGATAAACCCGCCGTAGTGTAGTCGGCGGGGTTATCCTTTTTTATATGTTTATTTCTCCTGTCATATATAATCTTGCGCTACCGCCAATCAAACATCTGTCGCCCCGGTATTCGCAGACGAGTTGTCCTCCCCGTTTTGAAAGTTGGCGTGCGGTAAAGGTAGTCTTGTTCAGCTTCTCTGACCATAAAGGCAATAGCGAAGTGTGTGAAGAACCGGTAACAGGATCTTCCGGTATACCCGATTGAGGAGCGAAGAATCGGGAAACGAAGTCCACCTGCTCACCTTTGGCGGTGACCACCAGCCCCCTTGTCTTCAGTTTTGCTATCTCATTCAGGTTCGGTTGCAGACTTTCCAAGTCAGATTCATGTCCTATCACCGTGATGTAATCCATCTTCCCCTTATAAGTCTCTATCGGTTTCTGTCCGATACATTTCTCAATCACAGCGTTCTGCTCTTCGGGGAGTAACTCCAGTCGGTCTGTCGGGAAATCCATCATCAGCAAGTCTTCCTTCTTCCTTACCGTCAATAACCCGCTCTTGCGGGAGTGAAATTTAATAGAAGGCTCTCCGTAGCCTAGCAGATTGAATAAAACAAATGCCGATGCCAGCGTAGCATGGCCACATAAATCCACCTCCACAGCGGGAGTAAACCATCTGATCTCATAATCATTTCCACGAGGCACAACAAACGCAGTCTCTGCCAGATTATTCTCACTGCCGATACATTGCATCAGCTTCGCGTCTATCCGGGAATCCAACACGCAGACAGCAGCAGGGTTCCCCGAAAACAGACTGTCCGTAAATGCATCTACCTGATATAATTTTATTTTGTCCATAGTTATTTGATGATATTCAAAATGTCAGAAGGCCATTCCAGTTCGTATCTGCACGGTATTTCCTTTTTACCATTGCTCCAGGTAGCCAGTGCGAAGTCAACATGAGCGTTAGCTGCACACCTGCTATCATACGCAGCATCCCCTATATACAGCGTTTCCGATTTCGTTGCTCCCGTTTTATCCAGATAGGCGAGTATCGGGTCAGCCGCAGGTTTGGGGTTTACCGTATCAGTCACGCAAATAGCAACGTCAAAGAGATGAAATATCCGGCATAAGGCATCATCGTTGTTCAGCTCGTCCCGTGTTCGTGAAGTGATCAGTCCCAGATTGAAGTTCTTTTCTTTCAGTTCCCTAACCACTTCATCAATACCATCAAACAATGTGATCTCGCTTCTACGTTCTTGAAAATGCCTGCTCCAAAGCTCAAACGCCTCTTCCGCCTTTTCTACTCCCAGTTTCTGCATCGTTGTGACACCCGGTATTCCCAATACAAAGCCTAGTTCCTCTTTCTCAAAATGCTTACCAAGCAGTTCTTCTAGGGTTTGCTGCCATGTATTGATGACAGCATTTTCATTGTCAACCAATGTCCCGTCGATATCAAATAATATATGCTTATATCTCATGTCGTTCTGGATATTATATGTATTCAGTTTTTTTTCTTACTGTCACTTCTTTGTCATCTCTTTTTTGATACTCATGACTTATTTAGAAGCATATCTAAGAAGATGAAACCTCGCTTAGTAATTCTGAACTTTTGAGCAGGATGATTAGGATTTTCTGGTATTGTTCTTTCAATCAATCTGTCTGATATTAATTTTAGTATAACTTTATTTAATTGACCGGAAACTCTTTTTTGTCCCAATGCTAAAGAAAGGTTTTGTCTGGACAAAGGACTTTCTTTTACTTTATCAAGTATCTCTGAATACATTGTCTTAGAAACAAGCTCTTGCTGTAGCTCTTGCTGTAGCTCTTGCTGTAGCTCTTGCTGTAGCTCTTGCTGTAGCTCTTGCTTCTCATCTTTATCCTTCTTATGATTCATATTGATAAATTGAATTTGGAAAGAAAGTCCGACTTCCTTCCACCGCAATTTAATGTTAGGATAATCTTTCATCTCATTGGCTATTAGCTGAAGTCCATTCCCCCATTGATCAATTATTCCCATTCGCTTGAAAACAGGTGCAATGATTTTATTTCTTGCATCAGATTGTCTACTTTCCATGGCTGAAAAATCAATAGACGGTAGCAATAAACCAGGGCTGGTTACTTCTATCATATCGTCATATATAGCTACTTTTATATCTTTTCCAGTTAATGAATATTGGCGGTGAACAACCGCATTGCGAAGAACTTCACGGATAGCCTTTACTGGGTACTCCCAATGTGATATAGTGTAAACACCTTCAACATGAGCATCTTGATTGATATGGCGGAGTACGAAGTTATAAGCTTCTTCTGCTTGCAAGCCGATGTGCGAAGTTATGCTTTTTTGATCAATGAACACATCTGGAGTGATACCTTTGAAACGAGCACATTCTATCTTCGCGTTTGGAAACCAAGACTTACGCAATTCATCATCTGAAAAAAGCACCAATGCGTTTGTCGGATATTCCTTTCCTTGCTCTTCTTTTATCAGTTCAAGCTTTCTTAGAACATGGATGCTTAATTCTTCATCAGTTTTTTCTTTATATAAATTTTTGAAACCTTCATAATTTAGTTCATTTATGGACTTCTCCATCATAATTTCCTTATCAAAAGAAATATTTCGTCTCTTTCGTTCTAAATCATTTATAATATTTATGTCAGCTAAACGATTGTTTGAGCCAACACGGATGTATGTTCCATTAAATTTACCATCACTTTTTATATAATATGGTGGCATACTTCCTTGGAAAATTCGAACTTTGATAAGATGTTTTCCCTCAATAGTCAGGAAAGATATTTCAGGCAGGATTGTTGGGTAGCATCTATCGTAGATCATATTGCTTATTTTCTCTTCGATATCTGGCAGTTCATTTTCTTGTAATCCCACAATTTTATGAGAGGTATTCTCAATTCCTATATATAATTCGCCACCGGCATCATTAGCAAATGCAACAGCAGTTTTCGCAATATCAGATTTATCAGGTAATTTACCTTTAAATTCGAGACAACGACCTTCTGGCTGAGTTATAATTTCATTTATATTATTCATAATCTTACGATTTTATTGTATTCTGATGTTTTTTGTCCATATATTGTTATATCTATGATCGTAATATATTCATCTACACAAGTTCCCTCTGTCTGAAGTGCATGCCCATACGCGAACGTACACGATAACCGATAGCCATAACCATCAGGAAATTATAGTGTTTCTGACTTCTTTTTATTTGCCTGTCACCCTCAATTTGAACTTGTAAGTATTCCTTACAAGTTGCCTCTGGCAGCAGTTCCCCATCACTATATATATTCTTTATATGCAAAGTGATATTCTGTGGCGTTGTCTGATATAGTTTGGCTAATGCCGCTTGTGTCAGCCATATATCATTATCTTGAAAGAAAACATCGATCTTTGTGTCCCCTTTCTCATTCTGATATATTAATATCTTTCCTTTATTCTCTTCCATAATTATATATCCTAAGAATTCTGCTATTTCCTGCATAGACTTTGGAGTTATGCAGTATTTAAGTACGTATTCCGGTTGATGTTGGGTCACCGATTCCGGCGATACTAGTTCACTCTTTGTTCATATTATAGCGAAGTAAAAAGTTCTTATCCGAAGATGTTTCTACAATAACTTCAAATCTTCTTTGGTAATCATTTCCTGTAAGTTCAATTTTAATTAAAACGATAATGATATAGTTTTATTTTATGAATAGCAACAATGCCTATAACTCCCTATTTTATCAGATATGGCTTATTGTTTTTCTCCTTTGCTTCCAGATAAATAGGATACAGCGAACTCTCTTCGTTCAGCGAACCAAATACAATGTTCTCTGCATGGTCTACGATATACCTATTACGAATTTCTGCCGTTGCTATCGAATTGCGAGGATTGTTAGATAGAGATACGATAAGCACCTTACCCTTTTTGCGAGCTTCATCAAGTTCATCCGGAAGCTTCTTATACATTCTTCGGCCAAGAACCACGATGACAGGTATCTCCTTTTTCAGCAGAAAGTGCAATACCTCTCGTTCTATTTTAGACTGAAAGCCGCTAATCACACAATCTGACTCTTTATCAAGAGATGTAGCCCAATCATAACATTTCAGTATGCTTCCGCTATTTATCTTACGGGAGCAAAAGAAAGCGGTCTTCTTTCTATGTAGCAATTCTTCGTTACCTGTCGATGCCAATTCATTCATGCTGATACTCCTTATTAACTTTTTCTACATAACCTAAGAAAGGATGTTCTTCCGCTTTCTCGTTACTTATATCCTCCATTTTGAGTAATGACATTAAGTCATTTCTCATTTCCTCACCATTTGTTATATACTCTCTTTGTAAATTCTCTTTTGATATTTTTATAATAGATGTAAGATCAATAGCTCTATCCTTACTATTCTTGTTATTATCCTTAAATATGTCATTAATATAATTATCATTCCAAGCGAAATACTCATTTTCAAGTTTAACGATAGATGTCAACCATTTAAATACATTTTCAGAACTAAACATAGAAATATTTAATATATCTTTTATATCCTTTTTCATATTGTCAGGTAATGTATTCTGCTCATCATTTAACGAACGGTAAATTAGCAAACTACACCAATATAATATATCTGAATTATAAAAAATAAGATTTTCTTTATGCTCATCCATCTTCTTTAAAAGTGTAGAAAGTAAATCATAATGTGAATCAGTTAGGATAAGCTTTCTCATATCATTACGCAGTTCATCTATATCAAAATTATTTTGAGTTATTTTACTAAACCAAACTATAATCACATTATATATATATAATATATAAGGATCTTCACTTCCTCTATTATTAGGTCTATAAAATTCATCAAAGAAGATGAATAGTTTCTTAATAAAGTCTATTTTCTGTGATTTTTCATTTTCTGTATATACAATAAGAGATAACCTATGTTCAAAAGAAGGTTTCTTTCCTTTGATCAACTTCACTTCATCTTTATATTCATCTACACTTAAATCAAACATTAATCTTTTAACTTCTCCATTGGAAATCATGTCATTTTTAAATCGATACGAGAAATATCGGAAATAAGCATCCTGATAACAAATACTATTCTCATCTAAATGATAAACATCTCCATTGAATAAATTTGATAATATTGTTGCTGCTAGTTCTTCTGGGTTTTCTTTAGATAGGAAATCAGAAATTGTACCACAAGTACTTTTAGCTTTAGGCTTTTGTGTGTTTTCTTGTTTACTGTCTTGATTAGTCGGATTTTGTCTTTTTCTCCATTTAAAACTTGATGATGCATCAAAAATTCCCTTAATAGTTTCTTCAATTTTTTCTTTCAACTTATAACGTCCTTGATTTCTTAACGGATCAGATGAATCATTGGGTCTCAGAGTCATAAGCTTATCTTCATTGTCACGCAACGTTTTATATATCGGTTCGTATAAGTATTTTAGTAACTCGATGTAAAAGAGATCAGTTAAATTAAAGTCTTCAGCTAAATGCCCATTTTTATCTTTATTAATATCAATATAGCTATCTATTGCCATTGAGTAATTATTGAAAAAACGTTTCATATCACGAATATTTGTAAACCAGCTATTCCATTTCTCTTTTTGAAATAAAAAACCTTTAGTAATAATATCTTCATTATTACTCACAAAGTTGTTATCATTCATTACAAAATGTTCTTTGGCATGTTCCAAGATAGCATGCAACATCTCATAACCTTTTTTGTTCATTATATCAACATCAAATCCTGGAATCAGAAATTCAAAATTGATAAACTTCTTAATATATGATTCCGAATCCGTTATTCCTTTTTGTTTTAATACTTGCTTTACATAGTCTATATCAGCAGCTAAGATATAAAATACATTTGTGAAGTCTGCTGTATTACGTAGCAAACTCAACAATGTCATCAACTCATCGTCGTGCAAACGGTCCATGTCATCTATCAATACCACAATCGGTATTTTTAATAATTCCATTTTATTCCTTAATTGCTCTCTTTCTTTCCATATCGAAGATTGTTCTTTAAAACAATTGCTTATTACATAAACTATAGGATTCTTTGAAGAGTAGTAATCCGATAATTGGCGCACATACTTATTTATTGTTTTGCCTATGTGAGGAAAAAATTTTGATAAATTCTCATTTAATAACTTGAAAAATTCACTGATTATCTTTTGTGGACTGTCACAAAGCCACGGTTTGTATTCGAACAATACCATCTGATTCTTACGGGCATATTCATTTGCTTGGTCTCTCAATAACAATAAGAAAGATGATTTTCCATATCCATAGCTTTCTGATATGTTAATGACGAACGAACCCTCCTCATTTTTCGATTTTTTTTGATTATTTGCTTCAATCGTTGCAAAGATTTTATCTAATAAGACTTTGGCATAATCACTCCTTTTGAATGAATCTTCCGTCGTTGGTGAATCTATTATATAAGGATATACATTTTTGGATTCCGCTTTACTTTCTTTAATACGTGTTTTTTTTAATATTAATTCTCCTATAAGAACAAATATAAAGATTTCTAAAACATATATATAAAGAAAACTATATTTAGAATCTTGAAGTTTATTATATTTAATAAAAAAGAAATATAACGACAATAGAAAAAGAAAGATTTCAGTAAGGTATCGACCTTTTGGATATTTAATCATATTTTTTTCTTTATTGTACAACCAAATGTAAATGCCGGAAATTATTCCAAATATCCATACACACATGAGTTTATTATCAGAAATTCTAGAAAAGAAATTCTTAACATAGGAGTTTCCTATTATATCATCGACACAAATTGGTATGATTCCCACTAAAAAGATGATTACTGTAACTTTTAGAGGGTGAGATAATATATACCTCAAAAATCTCCTAATTTCAGGAATGAAATTCTTTCTTTTATACAACATGGTTTCAGAATATTTGTCATAATAATTGTAATTTTTCAAATATATATGGACTTTATTGCATTTGTGATATTTTTTTTCTAAGATTATTTAACTCATTATTATAATTACTCCAAACATTTTCGTCTATAGAGACTTTTAAAGATAACTCTATATATGCACCTTCTTTAATTTCTCCGTTTTTATGTTTTTCTATAGATTCATCGATTTTTTTCAATGAATTTATAGGAAATGCCTCTATTTGTTCTATTGCTTTACTCGGAAACTCAGCCATAAAAGAAATTATTTTTTGATGTTCTTCTGAACATATAAGACTTCTTATTTCTATTCCCCATTCAAGCAAACTCGCATATAACCTAGCATAAGTACAAGCAATATAATATAGACCATTTAAATCAGAAGTAATTCCAGGGTTTCCATAAAAAGAACGAAACGCCGTATTTAATTTATTAATAGATTTTATACAATTTTCTTGTTGATCAAATTTAAATTGTATCCAATCAAGAAAGTCTTTCGTTTTTAATATTTTTTCTGTTGACTTTATAATAATTGAATACTTATAATCATTTTTTAAATGATTGTATTTTTTTATTTCATCCGACATTGTTTGCATAAAGAACTTCATTTCGTAATATTCTTTTTTCTCAAATATAAGATTCAAAGCCTGTACTGATAGATTATTACAAAGAGATTTGTCCCCATATGAATTAAACTTTTTCCGAATTTCTAATGAATCTTGAAAAAGATTAGATAACTGTATCTTTAATGTTTCAACAATATCGGTTGCTCCTTCAAATTCAAAATTCCATAATCCACGTTTTTCCCGAACCTCATTGATAAATTCAAATATTTTTTTGTTATCTACTCTATTAGAAAAATCTTGGGAAGGATCTTTTTTCCAAACGTGTAAAAGCCCAATCATCTCTTTTGTAGTGAATGTGTAGATAGGAATTCCCTTATCGATTGCTGCTGAGAATTCTGTATTGGTGATGGATTTACCTGTATCTAATGTAGAACCATATCTACTACCTATAATTAATACAAAAATGTCAGCTTCATTTTTTACGACATTGATACAATTTTCAGAACTACTTAAGTCTGGATTTACAGGAAAACTATTCTTTTCTGATAAAATAGGATGATATCCTAATGTTTTGATACAATCACTAATATCTTTTCTAATTTGTGATAAATCATAACATGTTGAACTTACAAATATTTTAAGTGGTGCCATATATATAATTTTTTATCTAAGTCATCTCTCATGCGATATTTAATATCGTAGTTTATTATAAAATCTAATCTCTGTCATTTCAACATTGTTATTGCAACTGTCAGGCACAACTCCTTTAAGTCCGTCCATCTGCCATACATTCCACGATACGATGTATGCAATATATTTCATTGACTTGACAAGTGGTTTCTTTCCAAACTTATGTTTGTAATAATCAATAAATGTAAATAGCATAGCCTCCCTTGCCAGAAGAAGATTATCTCCTTGCCATTCGAAAGCATAAGTACTCTTATAGGCGTCTTGTGCTGCTTCGAGCCATTCACCTGTGTTATCAATATTCTCGTTTATCACGCGTAGCTTTCTGTCGAGTAGCCCGATTCGTTTTTCCACAGGTATTTGTTTGCCTGTCGTCGTGTCATATCTGCTTACAATGTAAGGTGCTTCGCCACATGTTATTTCCAAACGGTTGTCACGCACATAGTCTTTCCATGTCTTGCCGGTAGGGAATGTTATTTTATCCGTGTTCTCTATCCAAGTATGATTGCCGTCTTCGTCTGTGGTTTCTGTATTAAAGACATTTTTCCTGCCGAACCATGCCTCATCAATAAGATTGTTCTGGTTATTGCATATCCATGATGGGGTAAAAACTTCTGCTTTGTCTCTTACGCGTGCAGCCTGTTCTGCTTTTGTCTTCTTGACCCGAGGCCTAACGAGATTTCCGTAATCTCCAGTCACCCGCTCTACGGTAATTTCATCACCTGACTGGAATCCTTTGCCTAACTTTATATAGTTGTCTGTAGCCCAAAATATATTATTTCTCGTAGTATGATCGAATAATAAAAGGCTAAGCAACTCACGGTCTATCTTGAGTATATAGTTTTCTCTTACGTCAACTTCATTTGTCATGGCGCAAACTTATATAAAATTCTCTGGATTTTATACCGTTGTAATAAAAATCAAGGCCACCTTGCTCAAATTTCTCATTAAACGAGCTTTTAATCTCAATATTTTATATAAATTGGCCAATAATTTTAATCTTAGGCCTATGAGAAGAGTATGTGGTCTTGACGTTCACAAAGATAGCGTTTTTATGTGTATATTATCAGAAAACGGTGAAAAAGTTCAAGAAAAGTATGGAGTTTTAACAAAAGAGTTGGACACCCTTCGTGATGTTCTGGTAGCAAACAATGTCGGTGAAGTTGCAATGGAAAGCACGAGCATCTATTGGATGCCGATATGGCGTGTGTTGGAAAGCGACTTCGACCTGAAGCTGGTGAACCCCTATTTCATCAAACAACTTCCCGGCAAGAAAAGTGACGTGAAGGATGCCGAATGGATAGCGACATGTCTTCAGAAAGAACTGATAAAGGGAAGTTTTGTGCCCGATGCGGCCATCCAGCGCCTGCGTCAATACAACAGACGGATATTCGACCTGAACAAGGACATTTCCTATAAGCTGACGAAACTCGACATGGCACTTCAGTGCTGCAATATCCGGATCAGCAACTATGTCTCAAGAACAGACTCAAAGAGCTACAAGAAGGTCGTGGATAAACTCGCAGGTGGCATCACTGATCCTCAAGAATTGGAGAAATGTATCCATGGCCGTACTGTGAACAGGTTTGGCAAGGATGTTATTACGGCATCCCTGACAGGCGTGATAAACGAAACAGACATAGACATCATGAGCCAGCTTAAATCGGAAATTGACCTCGCGGAAAGACATAAAAGCGAATGCCTTATGAAAATGAGGGAAATATGTATGGAGAACTATCCCAAACAGTTGGAAAACATTAAGTCAATGCCCGGCGTAAAAGAACAGTCGGCAACTGCGATCATAGCTGAAATAGGTGTGGATATGAAAATGTTTCTTACCGCGGCGGCCATTGTCTCATGGTGTGGGCTCAGACCCAGAAATGAGGAAAGTGCAGGAAAAATCAAATCACGAAAAATTGTCCACGGAAACAAATATCTAAGAAGGACACTGATAGAATGTGCATGGGCCGCCTCTAAAACCCAGGGATGCTTTTACAACAAATTCAGCTACACACAGGTGAGCATAAGGAAAAAGAATGTGTTGAAAGTGAGGGTCGCTGTGGCAAGGAAAATGCTCGTGACCATCTGGAACATTCTTTCAAAGGGGGAGGCATACCGTGAAATCCTTGATTGTACTCTGCCTCAATAGAGGCAGGCTATAATATACAGCCGACGGCAAAGTCATTATCTTTGTGGTAGTTAGACTCCGTTCACAAACTGGCTGATGCTTTCGACTGATTTGGAGACCGTTGTGAGTTCTCAAACTCGAAGAGGAAATTAATAAACTAATATCCACCATTCACTTGGGGGATAGCTTTTTATGTGCCTTTGATTCAACTTTATAACCGTTTTCCTGATTTATACCTCATTTCTTGTAGGATTTCTTTGGGATTTTTAGAGGAAAGATAGTAAAATTTATTTTATCAACAATTAATCTGTAATAATTATTAATCAGTGGTCGTGTTTTTGTTGCCATCCAATCCATAATTTTGGAAACAATAATTCGGTAATATAATTGAAATTAGCCTTTCAGAAACGTGTTATCTATTGATAGCATATACGACTGAGGTATCTTTGCGTTTTGAAATCATGCCGGTTCATCTTCGGGTAGGTAGTCATATCTGTAACAGGGCAAACGCTTAATAAAAGAACAAAATTTGAATATATAGTAATTACGTATAATAAATTCAATGTAAATATTTGCATTCATAAATTTCCACAGAAATAAAATGTTTTTTAGTCTCAATCTCACCTTTTGTAGATTAATAGGCTTATAAACAAGCTTTTAACGGGTGAGATTAGGGTGAGATTAAGGTGAGATTGAAATGGAAAATCAGCATTTCTGCACTTGTTGAGTCGATTTTTTGACAGATGAAGGTTGAAAGAGTATCTGTAATAATGTAATAACTTATCAATACATTCGGATTTGCTATTCTTTCGCCTTATCTTTTAACTTAAAAGATAATAACTTTCAACTTGAAAGCAGTATACTTTTAACTTAAAAGATAGAGCCAAAGAATAGCTTTCATTTTTCATTGGCTTATCTATCCGGAATGGATGGATAAGCCGATGAAAACGGACTAATAACGCTTGTTTCAATCTCACCCTAATCTCACCCTAATCTCACCCATTTAATATGTTGATAAACAGTGAATTAACCAATAAAAGGTGAGATTGAGATTAAAAAAAATTTATTTCTGTGGCTCTTCTCAAAATGTGGTGCGGCATCAAGAAAAATGAAAAAAAGTTGTATTTCATACGCAGTATTTTAAATCTTTTCGCATTTCTTAATAAGACGTATAACATCAAATTACATGAAAAATATTAAGTATTATAAGGGACTTCTTTTAGTTCTTTTTTTCGCAGCAGGTCTTTCTTCTTGTGAGAAAGATGATCCCTTCATAGAGACAAACGTTGGTAAACAAACTCTTGGCTTTAATGTCAATGGAGAAAAGTTGACGTATGCTGTTGTTGGTAGTATTTTGGATGGAACAGGAGTTCCTCCATATAATGATGTCAAAGGAAAGGTGGAAAATGATACTCTTTATATTAGTGCAGGAATTAATGATCAATGCTTTAACTCAATTACCTTCGGAATTCCAATATCAAAAGTGGCTCCCGGTAAAAGTCTAAAGTTAGAAAATAAGGATTTTATAGTATCGCTTTGCTATTCATATTACCTTACTAACATATCAGAAGAAGATAAGAAATTTGGCGTAGTGGCTTATGGCAGATCGACTGTTGCTGAATTTGAAAGTGGTGAATTTTGTATAAGATATTATAATCAAGAGGATAACATTGTTGCAGGTTCATTTACATTGAATGGTCATGTTGAAATCCCTGAATATGCAGCTAAGGAAGTGTTTGAAAATGATCAGTCTCATTACCAATCTTTACCCAAAGGAAAAATGGAATTAAACATTACCAATGGAATGTATGATGTAAAGATCGGTGACCAATCATCGAAATGATGGTGATTGTCGGTAGTTATTCCTGTTTTTTTTGTAATTTTGCAAGGGAAATAAATGACATCATCATATAACACGATATAAACAACGGTATGGTTAAAGATAATACCAAGGCAATGATCAGTGCCTGTTTTGCCATTCTGAGCTGGTCGACGGTGGCAACGGCATTCAAGATAGCTCTCAGGGAAATGACTCATTACGAACTACTGCTGGTGGCGGGAGCCACGTCGGTGGTGATCTTTGCCATTCTGATGACGGTTCAGCGTAAATGGCAGATGCTGATGAATCTGTCATTCAGACGATGGATGTATTATGCTTTGTTGGGATTGCTTAATCCGGTGGCTTATTATCTCATTCTGTTTAAGTCGTATTCGCTGCTGCCTGCTCAGATAGCACAGCCGATCAATTATATGTGGCCGATATTTCTTACGGTGATGCTTGCGCTGTTTGCTCATCGCCCTATACCGGGACTGAAATATATCGGTCTGGCCATATCCTTAATAGGGGTGACATGTATCTCGTTGGGGTCTTCGGCGGCAGGCAAACTCGAGTTTTCTGTAGCCGGATTGCTGCTGGCAGCACTGAGTGCGGTGGTATGGGCGTCATATTGGATGATAAGAGATAAGGACAGGTCGGACTCCACGATAGCTCTGTTTCTCTGTTTCCTCTTCGGAACAGTCTATCTCTTTGCTGCCATTCCGTTTACCGGTGCTCATGTGTTCTCTCAGGCGGGTATTCTTTCAGGTGTCTATGTAGGTTGTTTCGAGATGGGACTGCCGTTTATCGCTTTCGGCTATGCCATCACTAAGACGACGAATACGGCTCTTGTCAATCAGATGTGTTATCTCTCACCTTTCCTGTCACTGTTTATCATCGCGATTGTCCTAGGCGAACATATCGTCATCACTACCATCGTCGGTCTCCTGCTGATCGTAGCGGGAATCGTATTTAATGAATATGGGGTGAAACTATTTTCACGTAGGAGGGCATAAGATGTTACCCGATAATCATCTTATATCCGATACCTCTGATGTTGATGATCTTTACGTTCTTGTCTGCCATGAGAATCCTTCTCAGTTTGTGAATGAAGACATGGAGGCTGTTGCGGTTGTATAGGTTGTTGCTGCTCCAAAGGTCATTGAGAATGGCATCTATTTCAACGATGTTGCCTATATTCGCACAGAGGCGCTTTAGAATTTCACTCTCCAGATACGACAGCTCCTTCTTCGTGTTGTTGAGGCTCAGTATCTGTGACGTGGGCTTGAAAAGAAAACTGCCAATCTCATATACTTTATCCTGTGATATTTCTTCCTCCTGCATGGCTTTGTTCACGAGAGCCTTCACGCGGATCATAAGCTCCTGCATCTTGAACGGTTTCTTCAGATAATCGTTTGCCCCGAGTTTGAAGCCTGCCACAAGGTCTTCGATGGATGAGCGGGCGGTAAGGAACAGAACCGGTGTGGACTTATCTGTCTTCCTAATTTGCTTGACCATCTCAAAGCCGTCCATGTTGGGCATCATCACATCGGCAATGATGACGTCGGGGAGGCTGATACGGTAGCGGCTCAGTCCCTGATTGCCGTCATAAGCCTGAGTTACGTCGAAGCCTTCATCTTGAAGGGTGTCCGATATAATCATTGAGAGTGTGCGCTCGTCTTCCACTATCAGTACTTTGATCATGATGCTACTAATTTGATGGTAAATTTTGTCCCTTTTTCCGGTTCACTTTCCACGGTGATGCTTCCTCCATGCCGGTCGATGATCTGACGGACGTAATATAATCCCAAGCCGTAACCGCCGACATTGTGGATGTTGCCATGCGGCACACGGTAGAACTTGTCGAAGATCCGTTTTTGATTGTCGGCAGAGATGCCGATGCCGTTGTCTGCCACAGAGATAAAATCGTATCCGTCTTTGCTGAATGCCTTGATCTCGATGTGGACTTCATCGCCAGAGTATTTGATGGCGTTGTCAATCAGGTTGCTGACGGCATTGCTGATGTGCATCGGGTCGGCATGAATGGTCATATTCTCCGGTGATATGTCTATTCCGAAGGTGATCATCTTGTCGCTCTTCAGTTTATACTCTTCAGCCAGGTGCCTGACCATAGGGGCCACTTCAATGTCCTCATTCTTCATGGTGAGCGTCTTTCTTCGCTCCATGCTCATCGACAGGATTCTCTCCACCAGGCCGCTGAGTCTTTTGAGCTGCTCCTCACAGATTTTCAGATACCGTTCCCGTTTCTCTTTGTCGTCACCCTGTTTGAAGTTGAGCAGTGCGTCCACAGCTGAGTAAGTCACGGCGATGGGTGTTTTGAGTTCATGGGTCATGTTGTTGGTAAAGTCATCCTTCATTTCCTCAATGGTCTTCTGGCTCATGATGATGTGGATGAGATACCAGAAAGCAATGGCCAGTAGCACGATGATCAGCAGGGTGGTGAGGATAATTCCAGACATTCGCTGCAGATAAACTCTTGTGAGCGGGGCGGTGCAAATTTCGTACGAGTATTTCCCGTCAATATTATTATAGGTAACCAAACTTGTCGCTGAGCCTACGTCCACACCCTTCATACCCGGGGGGATATAGCTGATAAGGGTGTATTTATCCTTCTTTGTGAAATCAACCTGATACAATTCTATATCAATGCCTTTTTGTTTACATTCATCCTTATAGTATTGACAAAATGCGGGGAAGTTGATAGGTTCGATAGAATCAATAAGATTGTGGATTCCACCGTCGACGACTCTCATAAGTTTGAGTGGAGACTGAGCGTAAATCTCGAAATCATAGTTGAACGAAAAATTCCTATGTTGTACCGGTTGGTGCAGTTTTTCTTTCTGTTTGCTTCTTTTTTCCAAATCCTTCATTCTGACAGACAACTCTTTGAAGTCGGCCATTTCAACAGCTGAGGTAATCGTGGTATAAGTCTCCTGGCGGATGCTTTGGTATAGGCCGTGGAGCCAATATATCTGCCAGCAGAGCACGATGGTGAGTGCGGATATGATGGATATCGTAATGATCTGAAAGGAATACTTCATCTTAATTTGTGTAAATCAAAGCAAAGATAAGAATATTTCACGGATAATCTTATTTTTGATAAGACTAAATAAGACAAAAAGCAGAAACAATGTTTGTAGGGGGTGGACAAATTACAGATGCAGAATGTCTTCTGCTTTCTTCATTTGTTCTGCGGTGGGTGGTTGGATGTCCTTCAATGTATAGGGAATGCCCAACTGCTGCCATTTGTACACACCGAGGGTGTGATAGGGAAGCACTTCGACTTTTTCTACATTGTGAAGTGTGGCGATGAAGTCGTGCAGCTGATGCAGGTATTTGTCATCGTCGGTGATGGTAGGGACAAGTACATGGCGTATCCATACGGGTTTTTGAATGTCGGACAGGTATCCGGCGCAGTCGAGAATGTTCTCGTTGCCCCAGCCGGTCAGTCTTTGATGAGCCTCGCTGTCAATCTGTTTGATGTCGAGCAATACAAGGTCTGTGTATTTCATCAGTCCCTGAAAACGGGAGAAGAACGGCTCGTCACGTCTGAACGGTTGTGCAGACGTGTCGAGAGCCGTATTGATTCCCCTTTCTTTTGCCTTACGGAAAAGTTCCGTCAGGAAGTCTATCTGTAGCAGTGCCTCTCCGCCGCTGACGGTAATGCCGCCTTTGGTTCCCCAGTAACTACGGAAGCGGACAGCCTGAGCAAGCAGCTCGTCGGCTGTACGCATGTCGTCCGACTGTCCATTCCATGTGTCCGGATTGTGGCAGTAACGGCATCTCATCGCGCAGCCCTTGAGGAAGATGACAAATCTTATGCCCGGGCCGTCGACAGAACCGAATGATTCTATGGAGTGTACTGCTGCTTTATTCATGTTTAAGCCAGTTTCTCGTGAGCTTGACGCGAGATAACGTCCATCTGCTGTTCCTTCGTGAGGTCGATGAATTTCACTGCATATCCACTGACACGGATGGTAAAGTTGGCATATTCCTCCTTTTCAGGGTGGTTCATGGCATCGATGAGTTTGTCTATACCGAACACATTCACATTCAGATGGTGAGCGCCGCGGTCGAAGTAACCGTCGAGAATACCTGTTAAGGTGTCAATCTGCTCCTGCTCTGTATGGCCGAGAGCTGAAGGACTGATGGTCTGGGTGTTTGAGATACCATCGAGCGCATACTCGTAAGGCAATTTAGCAACAGAGTTGAGCGATGCCAACAGGCCGTTTTTCTCAGCGCCGTAAGCCGGATTGGCACCCGGAGAGAGAGGGGTTCCACCACGACGTCCGTCGGGCAGGTTCGGAGTGTATTTACCGTATACGAGATTAGAGGTGATGGTAAGGATACTTGTAGTAGGCTCAGCATCACGGTAAGTCTTAAACTTCTTGATCTTTGTAAGGAATGTCTTCAACAGCCATACTGCGATGTCATCGGCACGGTCGTCATCATTTCCGTAACGGGGAAATTCTCCTTCCGGTTTATAGTCGACGATGAAGCCTGTTTCGTCACGGATCAATTTCACCTGGGTGTACTTGATAGCGCTAAGTGAGTCGACCACATGTGAGAATCCGGCAATACCGGTAGCGAAAGTACGGCGCACGTCGGTATCAATCAGTGCCATTTCGGCAGCCTCATAGAAATACTTATCGTGCATATAGTGGATGAGGTTGAGGGTGTTCACATAGATGCCTGCAAGCCAGTCCATCATCTGGTCGAAACGTGGCATCACATCATCATAGTTGAGCACATCACCTGTGATCGGACGGAAGCCCGGAGCACACTGCTCTCTTGTCTTGGCATCCACACCACCGTTGATAGCATAGAGCAGACACTTCGCAAGGTTGGCGCGGGCACCGAAAAACTGCATCTCCTTACCAGTCTGGGTGGCAGATACGCAGCAGCAGATGGAGTAATCGTCACCCCATACCGGGCGCATTACGTCGTCGTTCTCGTATTGGATGGAGCTTGTCACTACGGAGATCTTAGCTGCATATTTCTTGAATGACTCCGGCAGACGTGAACTGTAAAGTACGGTGAGGTTTGGCTCGGGTGAAGGACCCATATTCTCGAGGGTATGGAGGAAACGGTAATCGTTCTTGGTTACCATCGAACGTCCGTCCTGTCCCATTCCTGCCACTTCCAAAGTAGCCCATACCGGGTCACCGGAGAAGAGTTCGTTATAAGAAGGAATACGGGCGAACTTCACCATACGGAATTTCATCACGAGGTGGTCGATGAGCTCCTGTGCCTGAGCCTCGGTAAGAGTGCCGTTTTCTATGTCTTTCTGGATGTAGATATCGAGGAAGGTGGAAACACGGCCGACAGACATAGCTGCACCGTTTTGTGTTTTGATGGCAGCCAGATAACCGAAGTAAAGCCACTGCACAGCCTCTTTGGCGTTGGTAGCAGGAACTGAGATGTCGAAGCCATAACTTGCAGCCATCTTTTTCATCTCCTTCAGAGCCTTGATCTGCATGGTAATCTCCTCGCGCAGACGGATTACGTCATCAGTCATGGTGCCGCTACCTGCATTCGAGAGGTCTTCTTTCTTCTTCTCAATCAGGAAATCAATACCATAGAGGGCGATACGACGGTAGTCGCCAATGATACGACCGCGTCCGTAGGTATCAGGTAAGCCTGTAAGAATGTGGTTGTGGCGCACATCTTTCATCTCGTCAGTGTATGTCTCGAACACACCGTCATTGTGTGTCTTATGATATTCAGTAAATATCTTATGAAGTTCGGGATCAGGAGTATATCCGTATGTGGTGCAGGCTTGTTCTGCCATCTTAATACCACCATAAGGCATGAATGCGCGTTTCAGAGGCTTATCGGTTTGCAGACCAACGACCTGTTCTATTTCTTTTGTATCTTCTCCGATGTATGCTTCACCGTAGGAAGTAAGACTGGACACAATTTTGGTTTCCATGTCGAGAACACCTCCTTTGGTGCGCTCTTCCTTCTGAAGTTTCTGTAGCATATTCCACAGTTTCTCTGTGGCTGCTGTCGGTGCCTCTAAGAAATCCTCATTCCCGTTAAAAAAAGTGTAGTTGTTCTGAATAAAATCCCTAACGTTGATCTCGTCTTTCCAAAGAGTACCTTTAAACCCTTGCCATTCTTGTCTGTTCATCTATTTTTTGTTGTGAAATTATTAAAAGCGGGGGTTCCCGCATACCTACTTACATAGCTTATTATATCTTTTTACCTATTTCGGGGTGCAAAGGTATTAATATTCTTTCACATACGCAATAGATGAGTAGGAATTATATCATTTCTATATTGCAAAAACGCGTTTCATTTCTGCAATTTATTAAATGAAAGATTGATTTTAATGAATAAAACTCTTAATTTGAAAGGCTAAATTTATTATCTTTGCAGCCGAAAGATAAAAAGTAATGCTCGAATATTTTTTTTTTGCAACTGTATATACAGCTCTCGTGGTGATGTTTTTGTCATCTGCCACGTTGTTTGCATTCCGCAAAAGTGGCGATAGATCTCGCTTAATACTTTGCTGTATTATATTTCTATCCGTGTTTAACTATATACCCAAGCTGATCTCTATTATGGATGGCACCGTGAGTACCCCGATCATGAGTGTCCCCATGTTGTCACTGGCTTTGTTTATGATCATATCATATACAATATATCCGATAGAAGTGGTCTCTCCGGGATGGGTCAACTTCCGAAGACTGCTGATGCTTTATTCCCCGGTGGCGGTGATATTCGCATTCTATTGGTTGACATTGGCATTGGGTATCACATACCCCGGATACTCAAGTATCGTGCAGTTGATACCCCATTACAATGACTTCGATGGCGGATTCAGAATATTCCTTTGTATGATTCTATGCCTCCCGATATTCCTTGTCTTTTATATTCCTTACACCAGAAAGTATAGTAATACTGATCGGACTTGGATCAGGGTATACGTGATAAGCGGCATTGTGGATGTACTGTCCTATCTGTTGGTCTTGGCATGCCATACGATGATTGTCTCCATCTTATATTTCCATTTTACGATAGCCTTGACTGTACTAAGAGTTTACATGGAGTTGATTTACCGTATCGTGGATAAAAAGGTGTCGAGCGAGACGATCATGACTCCGAACGTTGAGGAGATAAATGCCCTGGGTAAGGCTATCGCTGATGGGCAGGAAACAAAGACGGGTGACGATAATAATCTGTATATCCGTCTGCAGCGGTATATGATGGATAATCAGGCATGGAGGAATCCTAACATGTCTCTCCGTATGCTGACTGAAGAACTGGGAACAAACAGAACGACTCTCTCAAAAGCGGTGCATGAGAACGGAATTGAGAGTATATCCTTTTACATCAATAAACTTCGTGTCTCAGACTTCGTCTCCTTAATGAACAAGGATAATCATATCAGTATCAAGGAAGCTTTCTTTATTTGCGGTTACCGTTCACGAACGACTGCACTGAGAAATTTCCGTCAGATTAAGGGTACGATACCTTCTGATTATTTTGGAAGAAATATGGGGGTTTGTGATGATTAGAGAGAAAGCATGATTCTTCCGATCAAACTTTACATCCTGATGATATCTGATGTCATGAATACTTGCTTTGGCACAACCATGAGAAAAAGAGAGGGCCTTGCTCATGCAAGACCTCTCTCTACAGCCAAAAAAATAGAGTATTTAATGCTTGAAAATCTAAATACAATTATAAACAGAATTAATTATCAATCTCTTATGAAAATGTACACCGCAAAAACAAACATGATTATTGCAATAAATACTAGAATATAAAAACAAAACTTTTCTCTGTTATGTTTCTTCTTACTTTCAAGATACCAATCATGACTCATTCTTCTATGTTTCTTATCACTTTTCATTTTATTTTAAGTTATGTAAATTTGTATGATAGTACTATTTTAATTATATTTTTTAATCCGCCAACAGGTATATTATAATTTTAGTTTCTATTGCTGATATTTTAAAAGGCAATATCTTTTGCAAATGTATAAAGAAAACAACGTAAAGCAGGCGGCTGCTAGGTTCCAATATTACAAAAATATGTTTCATTTCTACAATTTTCTCTCTAAAATAGGGAAACTCATGCATGAAACAAACAAAATGGTTTAACTTTTCTTTCTCTGTTTGACTTTTACGCTTACAATTATAGTCGCAAGTTATAACGTGCAAATTATAATATTAATTCAAACAGTTGTTGTTTTAGTGTCTTCGTCAAAGATGATTGTATTTTAAATCATTATTTTTTTATTGATAAGACTAAATAAGACTTTGTAATCATCCGTTAAGACTGTGTTAAAAAATTTGTTGTACCTTTGTGCAATAAATAAAACATTGAAGAAGATGAAAAAATATCTGATAATACTGATGATGTTGCCGATCGAGCTGATGGCAAGTGCGGCTGTGTACAGTGATGGCGTAAACAATCTGCCCGTGAATAATATTCAGAAATCCGATAGTGACAGCACTGCATTGGTGAAGATATATAAGGAAGCGACGTTAGGTGAGGTGGTGGTGAAAGGAAGTCGGCCACTTGTTAAGGTGCAGAACGGTATGCTCAACTATAACCTGTCCGTGCTATCGGAAAAGAAAGCGGTGAACAATGTGTATGAAGCGATTGCCTCTCTTCCGGGAATAACGGATAAGGATGGGACTCTGGCATTGGCCGGCTCATCAAGTGTGACGGTGATTATGAATGGACGACCGACGACGATGACTGCGGAACAGCTGAACACGCTTTTGCGGAGCATGCCTGTGGACAGAGTGGCAAACGTAGAAGTGATGTATAGTGCACCGCCTCAATACCATGTTCGAGGAGCGGCAATCAATATAGTAACAAAGAGAGCTAATGCCTATTCCTTCCAAGGTGAAGTGAAAGGCACTTATAAGAATAGGTATTTCAACAGTTATGAAGGTGGGGCTAACTTCCGTCTGACAACACCCAAGATGGCTTTCGACCTGATGTATAATGCCGCCGATGTGAAGAGTATGCAGCATTTTACGATGAATTCTCATCATCTGTATCAGAACAAGACGTATGATATATCACAAACCGAATGGGGAAGACATCGCGGTTGGGACCATTCTCTGCGTGCAGCATACGAATATAATATCTCGGATAAAAGTAATTTCAATATTGCTTACACTACATTCATATCACCCGGAGATCAAGGAATAAATGATGTGACGGGTAATTATCAGACTAGCCGTCTCGAAAAGCATGAACGTAGTTATCTGCATAACGTGTCGGCGGCTTATCAGTCGGCTTTCGGACTAAAGCTTGGGGCTGATTATACGAATTATCATGCTACAAACCGTCAATATCTTCAGAGTGATATGAATGGAGAAAATAATGAGTTTAAAATTGATGGTGGTCAGGATGTAAGCAAGATGACATTCACTGCTGATCAGGAACATTCCTTGAAACGTAATTGGACTTTTGGCTATGGAGTGTCTTATGAGAATGCTTACGATAAGGATAATCAATATTATTCGGATGTGAAAGGTTCAATGCAAACTGAAAACACGGATACAAAGGTTACGGAGCAGACTACCGACTTTTATGTAAGCATGAGTAAAAATTATGAGACAGGACAATCGTTATCTGTTTCTGCTTCGGGCGAGTATTATACCATCGGCAGTTATCATAAATGGGCGTTCTATCCACAAGCGTCGTTCACTTACTTTAAAACACCCAAGCATGTCTTTATTCTCTCGCTGTCGTCGGATAAGTCATACCCAGCTTATTGGGAGATGCAGTCGTCGGTGACTCATCTCGACGGTTATCAGGAAATCCGTGGATCTTCCGACTTGCGGCCTTTCAGTACGTATAAATTGACTGCGACATACGCCTTTAACAGAAAGTATACTCTGACAGCTTTCTATGAAGATATGCAGGATTATTTTACACAGTCGATATATCAGTCGTCAGAGCGGTTGGCACTTATCTTCCAGACACGCAACTGGAACTTCAACCGCCAGTATGGAATCGTAGCAAATGCTCCATTTAAAGTAGGTTCGTGGCTTGACACTCAGATTTCTGCTTTAGGACTGCGCATGCATCAGAAATGCGACGACTATTTCGATGTTCCGTTCGATCGCAGCAAATGGCTATATCAGATAAGTATGGATAATACCTTTACCGCTTCCAAACATCTTTCTTTTGAACTCAATGGTATGTATACTTCCCCGCTCATTCAGGGTACTTATGATTTGACACGTCTGATGGATGTCAGTGCTTCGGCAAAATATAAATTCTGTAACGATAAGTGCGTGCTGACAGCTCGTCTTAACGATATGTTCAACACCGGTCTTCCTAAGACCAAGGTTAATTATGCGAATCAGAATTTTGATATGAACACCACGTATTATCTGCGTTCGTTCTCTCTAAGTTTCTCATACCGTTTTGGTGGATATAAAGAAAAGGAACATAAGGAAATGGATACATCACGATTTGGACACTAATCACCACTCCATGATTGATCTTAGATATGTAGTCAACTCTCCACCCATCTCAGCATAGTAGTTTTTTCATAGCAGATGATGGGGGTATTCAAGTTTGATATAAGAATCTTTACCTTCTTGTTTTTTATAAATACTCGATTTTAATGCAAACTTACTAAAAATATTTAACGGGGTAAATTTTTCTCATATTAAATAAATAAAATATTAGTTATTAGTTTATCTTTGCATGCCACAAGAATGGTTAGAGCATGAGATTATTTACTGAAAAACCGATAATATTAAACGTAATGAGAAGGGTAGCAATACAAGATGCAGAAAGAATCTGCGAAATATATAACTATTACGTACTAAATTCCACCGTGACTTTCGATACGGAGCCATTCACGTTGAAAATGATGGAAAATAAGATACAGAGTTTGATGAATGTAGGATATGACTACTGGGTGTATGAGATTGATGGCCTAATCTTAGGCTTCTGTCATCTGAATGAATGGAAACCACGTACCGGATACCGTTTTACGGCGGAGACTTCTATCTATGTGGACAAGGACTTTCTGGGCCGCGGCATAGGAGTTGGTATGATGAAACACATGCTTGATAATGTTGACAGAGAAAAGATACACACGATCTTGTCATGTATATCTTTGCCCAACGACTCAAGCGTCAGAGTGCATGAGCGTTTTGGATTTCGTTTGGCCGGACTCTATAAGCAGATTGGTTTTAAACTCGGTGAGTGGCGTGATGTGGGTTATTGGCAGATGATGCTGCAATAATCTGTCTTTTTTCTGTTATTTATCTTGAAACATATAATATTTATTGTTTTTCGATAAAAATATTTTGTTATTTGATATCTATTGTTTATCTTTGCACCGTGAAATGTAAAGAATATAAAATACAATAGTAAATATCAAATAATTAATTAGAATCGAAAAATAATGAAGAATAGATTGAACACGTTTTGCGTCATGATCGTGTTGGTATTCACGCTAGTTGTGGGGTATCAATTGAAAGATACATTCAGCAGTTTTGCTGCAGGTTTTAATGTAGGATGTTCACATAGTAGTGAAGCTATGGGTCATAAGAAATCATCACTGGCTGATTTTATGTCGAAGTCAAAATTGTTTGTACATCCTTTCGAGATAGTACCTTCAACGGGCCATATTAAATATGACAAGATTAGAAATGCAAAACAGAATAAAGATGATGATTATATTCTAACAAATGGATTGGTATTCCTGGATAGAGGAAGTATTGCTCTTCAGATGATCATGGTGTTATTGAATTTTGTATCCTACTTCTTTTATGTCTGGTCTGTAATTTACTTCTTTAGATTTATCCGGAATATCAATAAGAATATAATATTCGATAGGCGTAATATTATTCAATTGCGTAAATTAGGATGGGGATTTGTCATCGTATTCTTTACTGCATTGGCGGCAAGTTACCTTGATTATTATGATATGACGAACTATTTTTCTCTCAGCTATGCTGAAATTAAACCTTATCATCCGTTTGCTTCAACAGAAATATTTATCGGACTCACGGCTCTTTTGTTTGCTGAGGTATTTTCTATCGGCATTAAAATGAGAGAGGAACAGGAACTAACTATATAATATGATGGCAATAATAGTAAATCTGGATGTGATGATGGCTAGGCGAAAGATGTCGCTTAATGAACTGGCAGAGAGGGTGGGGCTGACAAACGCCAACCTCTCGATATTGAAAACAGGGAAAGCGAAAGCAATACGTTTTTCTACTCTTGATGCTATCTGCAAGGTGCTTGACTGTCAACCTGCTGATATATTGGAATATAAAGAAGATTAATATTAATGTTAACATGATAATAGCAATATTTATTATAATAGGTACGTGCGTAGGTGCGGTGTTATTTTCAAATTAAAAAAATGAGAATGATGCAACTTTTGGATATGTTGTTGCGTCTAATAAGTGAAAGATGTCACAAAAGACATTGATAAACGTTTAATAAATAAAGAGATAAAAACAACAAGACATTCGCAACAGAAATCCGAGCGAAACGGCCGTAAACGAGGATGATGTGATGAAGCCTTACAAATTAAAAAATTAACGTAAAGATAACGTAGTGATAACCTAAAAGGTCGAGAAAGCTCGATATCTTTGCATCATAATTTAAAACTAAAAAAGTAAGCACCATGACACTAATTGGAATTACAGCAGCAACAATCCTCGCATTGACAACAAATGCAGGCATCAACGGTAAGTATGTTTATAATACGGAGTGTGACAACAACAATGTAGTAACGAGCCAGACCGTCTATAATACGGACTACAGCGGACGTTACTTAACAAATAAACTGAAGTATAACTTCACGTACGACGAGCAAAACCGTCTTACCGGTAAGGAAACTCTCAGATGGAACGCTGAAGAAGGTAAGTGGATGAATGAAAGTATAATGAATTATACTTACGGTACCGAAGGATATTCTGTCGAACTGGCCTACTGGAACAAGGATGTTAAGCAGTATTCAGATGCTCGTCAGAAATGTGAATATACCTTAGTCGATAATAATATAATGGAAGTTGCCACCTACAAATGGAACACTACCACAAATTCATTCGAACAGGCAAGTCGTGATGCTGTTTACAATCCGACAGGTAGCTCAATGGTGGCAACACTAAGGTAGACTATTAGAATTTTATATTAATACAATCTCTCTCTTATAACTATAAGAGAATATAGCCCGGGACCGCTGTGAAAGCAATGCCCGGGCTACTCATTTTTTTGCTAGCTCTGGTCTTCCATAATTTGTGGCCTGATAATTATTTATTGGGGCTTCCGTAAGGCATAGTAAAACGGAATGTCGAACCTTGACCCTCTACAGATTCTAATGTTATTTTTCCACCAAGTTGCTTGGCTATATTCTTACATATAGATAATCCGAGACCTGAGCCTTGAATGAAATTGTCGAGTTTTACAAATCTGTCAAATATCTTGCGTTGCAGTTCTTTGGGGATACCCGTACCGGTGTCGGATACATAAAATACGATATTACTGCCCATTATGTTATATCCAAGCTGTATTTCTCCCTTTGTTGTATGCTTGATGGCATTTGTTAGGAAGTTGGTGAGCAACTGCTGTAGCCGTGTAACGTCGCTAACGATATGACATTCCTGCAGATGTTTACCGAATGTAAGGGCAACATTCGGATTTACACGATTCTGAAGTGAACGGATCACTTCGTAGCACAGACTATTGACATCCATTCTTTTGAAGACAAAATCCAATGCTCCTGACTCCATCTTCGACAGATCTAGAATGTCGGAGATGAGTTGTAACAGCACTTTTGTGTTGCTGTGTATGATGCTTTTGAATTCGTTTCTATCTGCAGAATCTTCACTTTCGCATAGCAAGTTTGAGAATCCTACAATGGCATTGAGCGGAGTTCGTATCTCGTGGCTCATATTTGCAAGGAATGCACTTTTCAGTTTGTCTGTTGTCTCTGCTTTATCACGAGCTTTACGCAGTGCGTTAGTCTTTTCTTTCAGCTCTGTGATGTCATAATTGACACCGATAATCTCAACGATGCCGTTAGCGGGTATATAGTTGGTTACCACAATGTAGTAACGTAGCCAGTTCCAACTGTTGTTTGAACTGGTACGACGCACTCTTGTTTCCATGCTGAAAGATTTTACTTTCCCATTGAGCGCCTTGGCGAGGTTTTCTTTCATCTTCTCGCAGTCGTCAGGGTGCATGTTCTTATATGTTCTCACAATATTGCGTAGTGGTGTCGTCTCCGTCTCGCCCAGATTTTTATACCATTGTTTGATGGCATAACCTTCATTATTGAATATATTAACCTTAGAATAGCCAATTTTTGCAAAGTCTGATATGATGGAAAAGAAGTTCTCGAATTCATGTATTCGGTTCATGGCAAGGAATCTGTCCGTATCTTCCATGCTCATGTTTACAAATCCATAATGTTTACCCAAGTTATCATAAAGTTTGATAACCTTCATATTCAGTTTTATCTTCCCGCTACGGCTGGAGTGATAAAAGGCTTTGTCGAAGTCGAAGTCTATGTGATGTTCGGTCGAGTCAATCGTCTCAACATTATCCATCCTGTCTTTTGAACATTGGTTTCTGAAGAATCCTTTGCCAAGCACTTCTTCGGAATTGATTATTCCGAACATCTCGATGAATTTGTTGTTGAAACTCTTCATTCGTGTATTTTCGTCGAAGACACTTATAGATATTGGAATATTGTCGAAAATATTTTCGAAGAAGGTTTTTTGTTTCTTTAGTTCTTCGTTGTATTTGTTGGCATTTTCCCTATTGCGTCTTACCAGTGCTGCGAGGTTGATTATATTGGCAATTGATGTGAACCATTGAATATCATTTTCACTCCAAACTCTCAATTTGTCGTTGGAGGCTCCGATGAATGCCCAAACCTTACCGTTTTCTATCAGTGGGTAAGATATGGCAGATCTAAAGCCGAGTTCACTCAACCTATCATATTCGCAGGGTTCTTTGTCTTTTATTGTGTTTATATTGTCGATCACGATCTTTTTTCCTGCTAGAATTGTTCTTGACCAACAGGGTATTGCATCAATACTAACCTCTATGCAACTCCCTACATCTACAGTCTTTCCTCCTTTTGCTGCACCATACTTTAGTGCCATCCTTTTTTGATCTGGAGTAAAAATATAAATATAGGTAAGCGAAGATTCGAATACCTCAAGAATCTCATTGAGCACTCCATTAATGATCTTCTTGTGGTCTTGCTCTTTTGGCAATTCGAGGAGAAGTTTCGAGATCACATTTTGGCGTGATAGCATATTATTATAAGAAGTATAGTCCTCAGCAGCAGTCATGTTTTTGCTCAAACGCTCTTTGTTACGGTAGCATTCAAGTTCTTTTTCGAGTTTGTCAATCTTCGCAATTAGTTTTTCTGCCGGTTCAGAGGGTAGTCCTTCTTTCATTTCACGCTAAATTAGGGAACAAAATTAGTGATAAAACAGATATGTTCCAAATTATTGATGGGTTTAATTTCAAAATGTCCATTTCACAGCCATTGTGGGGTTCGCGTAGAATTTATTGTTCATTCCTCCATCATTAGGCCAGATGAAATTGTTGCTTAATTCCACCTCACCGCCGACACTCAATTTGAAGTTATCGTCTATACATTTAAGCGGTGCAAGATTAAACCATATCTGTGGCTCACTGATGAACACCAGATTACCTTTTACCCTGTTGTCATGCCACAAATCAGCGAATCCTGAAAATGTTATCAGGTCTTTGGCGAAGATGATATGCCATACAGCAGTGGTCTGCCAACTTTCGAAACTTTCCTCTCCTTTGCTCTTTGCATAATGTTTATACATGGCCTGAAAGGAGAAACCGCGTTTAAAGTCCTTGCTATTCCAATTATATGCTGCACCAAGGAGATATGCCCCCTGGTAGCTACTGCTTGAGTTGAGACCTCCGTCATATTCAAGATGGATAGCTATAGGGGCTTTCCAAAATTGCAGTTCGCGGGAGAACTCTCCATACGCACTTTTCACCTGATCGTCGGTAATGTCTGCATCGATGAAGAAATAGGTGTTACCCCATTTGTCTGCTGTGAAATCTTCCACGGTCATCGTGGTCTTCGGACGAGTCTGCAATTCGCTGCCATATAGTTGTTTGCCGAAGTCATGATGCAGCTGTAGGTTTAATTGGGCATTTGATGTTAATGATATAGCACTGAATAAAGCACTCAGAATTATTATTTTTTTATTTATCCCCATTTACTTCTTGTTGAATGCTTGTAGAATCATCTGTGACAGGTATTTGTAATGAGCACGGGTGTCGGCATCCGAAGGGTGGGCTGCATTGATACGTGTGCGGATAGTCGAAAGCATGTCATACATATATGTATTACCGCTTTGGTTAGTTCCGTTCTGCCATTCTGATATGGCCATGCTCACCAAGGCTTGTTGCAGATAACGTCGGTATGATGTCACTTTTCCACCAGAGATTGTTTCTTTGAAGGTCATGTTGATGAGATCTTTTTCATATTCTGCCGGCAGGTATGTGTTAGCTGCATTGCTGTGGTCACACAGGTTATTGAACAGATTTGTGGAAACCAGTCGTCCGAGGCAGCTTCTAACTATCGGATATAGTTCTGCTTCCGGGTTGTCATTAATTCTCGTCATGTATTTTTCCGCAATAAGCCATGTCGGTTCTGTAAATACGTTATTGTTAAACCATGTCATGGCGCGCAGTTGACGTGATTTCTCTTCCGCGGTGTAGATGTTGCCTTGTTGCTCCACACTCTTATAGTTCGTATACGTTCCTCCAATATTTTTTCCTACATGTCCTACATAACGTATGTATTGGCTGATGACATTATTATAAATGCGGTTCAGATTGTCACCCTGGTCACCTTCTTCGTATGTCCATTCTGGCAATTTCTTAACGATTCTCTTCAGATTCATGATGCCATAGTCGCTAGCCTTCATTGCATCGTCGCCTAAATCTTCTGTCTGAGCGCGCGGGTCATTGTCGTAACCCTCGCCGCCGAACCAGTAACGTCGGCTTTTAGCCAGTTGTTTAATTGTCAGCTTATTAAGTTCCAGCTTCTCCTCTTCTTCATTTTTACAGTTTGGCAACAACATGTATCCCCATTTTATTGCCCATTTGTCATAATCATTGATGCGTGGGAAAATACCCGCTTCGCTGATGTTATCTTCAGGTTGAGCCACATAGTTGAATCGTGCATAATCCATGATTGAGGCGGTATGTCCGTTTGCTTCTACCCATTTCTTATTACGCAAGCTGTCAACAGGGGTAGCGCTACTGGCTCCCATGTTATGACGAAGTCCGAGCGTGTGACCTACCTCATGTGAACTGACAAAGCGGATGAGCTGTCCCATCAACTCGTCGTCGAATTTCATTTTGTCGGCACGTTTGTCAATGCATCCGGCCTGTATCATATACCAGTCATGGACTAGTGACATCACATTATGGAACCATCCGATATGGCTCTCAATGATTTCGCCACTGCGTGGGTCGTGTACGTTTGGTCCGTAGGCATTCTCTATATCGCTGGCCAGATAGCGTATAACCGAGTAACGTGCATCCTCAAGGCTCATGGTCGAGTCGTTGGGCCATTCCTTAGCCGTGATGGCATTCTTAAATCCTGCCTCTTCGAACGCCACGTTCCAGTCTTGAACTCCTTGAATCAGGTATTTACGCCACTGTTTCGGTGTTGCCGGATCTATGTAGTAGACAATTTGTTTCTTCGGTTCAACCAGCTCGCCGCGTTTCATTTTCTCCACATCCTCAGCCTTCGGTTCTAGTCTCCATCTTGTGATAAAGTTTTTCCTTTTCACAGTCTGTTGGTCGTCAGAAAACTCTTCATACGAGTCTGCGAAATATCCCACGCGTTTGTCGAAGTAACGACGTGCCATCGGCTGACTGGGAAGTCTGACGAATGATGTGTTCAGTTCGAAAGTGATGAATCCTGTTTGGCTGTTAGCATACATATAGTTATTATCTTTCCCGATGTAAGTCTTCACCGTACGAACTTCAGTGTTGATAGGGTAGGTGTGAATAGACTTTATATACGACCGTTCCGGCGATAGAGACGCTAAGCCAAGTTGATTCTTCAGACCTTTGCTGATACTTACAACCAGATTATCTTCTGTAAAGAGACGCGTAGCATTGATGCTATAGCGGCGGGCTTTGGTAGAGTCGGTCTGAGTGGAATCTATCTTGAATGTCATTACGATGGGATTTTCGCTGCTGACCTTTACCGCTTTAGATATCTCAGAGGTGGAGTCCGCATAAGAATCCATCATCAGTGCCCTAAGTATCATATTTCCCGCCCCTTTTTCCCAGTAGAGTACCTGGTCGTTAGCCAGTTCACCACCATATTTACCGCAGCCGACAGGTGTGGAAACAAAACGGGTATTGGCAAGGAACGGTCTCATCAGAAGAGAGTCCGGAATCTGAAATACCCAGTTGTCTTTCTCATGCTGCACGTTGAATAATCCCTTGAATATGGGTGCTTTCTTCTCTGTAGGAGTCACCACCTTCTTCTTTTTAGCATGAGTCGGTAGCCCGAATGCCAGTGTCATCGCTAGTAGAAATACTATTTTCTTCATATTTTTTGATTTGGGGTTAATGTCTTTAAGTTAAAGGAGTTCTGTCAGCTGAAACAGTTTTATTCCGTTGCTGCCTTTTATTAGTATGTAATAGTCTTCGGGCATCTTTTCTCTGATGGCCTCTTTGACTTCCTCTACATTGGCAAACTTACGAAAGTCGCAGTCTGTCTTGCCAAACTCCTCGCCAACGAGCCATACATTTGTAATGCCGGTCTCTTTGAGGAAGTCCGTTATTTTCTGATGTTCATCAGCACTTACGTCGCCCAGTTCACGCATGTCGCCCAGAATCGCCATCTTCCGGGATACCTCCATGTCACGGAAATTCTTTAGGGCAGCCATCATACTTGTCGGGTTGGCATTATAAGCGTCAATGATGAGTTTATTATGTGCGGTAACCTCTAGCTGTGAACGGTTATTGCTAGGTATGTAATTACATAATGCATCGTCAATCTGTTCCGGTGACACACCGAAATAGAGTCCGATACATGCCGCTGCCATCATGTTGTCGATATTATAACTGCCGATAAGATGTGTCTGAACCTCTTGCCAGACTCCATTACCGTGACGCCATTTGAACTTAAGAAATGGTGCGCATGATATAACTTCCCCGTTGACTGTCAGCGACTCATCTGATTGTGCTCCGTATTCTATGAGTTTCAGACCGTCCGAGATCTTCTGTAGATGTTCATTGAAGTGATTGATAAATACGATGCTATCCTTTTTATTGCGTAGAAAATCATACAGTTCACCTTTTGTCTTTATCACCCCTTCGAAAGAACCGAATCCCAGGAGGTGAGCCTTGCCCACATTCGTGATGAGTCCGTAGTCGGGTTCGGCTATATTAACAAGTGTTTCAATCTCTCCGGGATGGTTTGCTCCCATCTCTACCACAGCGATATCGTTGTCCTTTGTCAGTCGGAGAAGAGTCTTCGGTACGCCTATGTGATTGTTGAAGTTGCCTTCGGTGAAGAGCACGTTATGGGTCTTCTGTAATACGGCAGAAATAAGTTCTTTTGTGGTGGTCTTTCCGTTGGTGCCTGTAATACCTATAATTTTAGTTCCCAGTGTGCGGCGGTGGTAGTTGGCCAACAGCTGCAACGTCTTGAGGCAGTCGTCGGTGAGAATGATGCGCTCATTGTCCGGTTCCGCAAATTCCTCCTCGTCAATGATGGCAAATGCACAACCTTTGCCTAAAGCGGCTTTTGCATACGCATTGCCATTGAATGAGTCACCTTTTAGTGCGAAGAATATTGAGCCGTCAGGGCAGTTACGACTGTCCGTTGTAACCTGCGGATGTTGCAGAAATATCTTATAAAGTTCTGAAATTTCCATTTCGCGTTTTTGGTTTTGTTTGTTACAAAATGCAAATTTACGAATTATCTTTGGAAACATCATAAAGTTTGCCCATATTTATTAGCTTTTACTTTATTTGCGCAACGTACATTAACGTGAGTTCGAGATTTTGTCTTAGACTCACGTCAATCCGACGAAATCATTGTCATAGAACATCTCGAAAATAATTAAAGCAACCGATTCCTTATATTGCTGTGCATACAGTAATATAAGGAAGTTAAATTGTAAATGCAGGAATACCAATAACAGTTTTTATACTATTCATTTTTTATTCCTTTTTTCTCTAAAAATGTATTTAGTTGATATGAATCGTAATTCTCATCAATAATCTTACCGTCTCTGTCTATCAACACATAGCGGGGGATTCCATTAAAATGAAATAGTTCACGCATATTACGATATTCTGCCGCACTTAGTAATAAACTTGGAAATCCCTTAAGGTTCTTTTCCACATACTCATCGTATGACTTCTTTGAAGGGGATGTTTCTGTGCCAGTGATATAAAGAAATTGAAAATCAGTGTTTTCACGTAACTCCTTACGTAATGATGCCATCTTTTCTATGCCAACACGGCATGGACCACAGGTGGTTCCCCAGAAATCAACAAATATATATTTACCTTTGTATGGTGTTATTAGTTTCTTAAATATCCGTGATGCTTCATTGTCAGGCAGATCGTAAGACTTCTTTTCATTCCCTGTCGAGTATAATAACTTATTAGCATAGCTTATAATTATTGGATTTTTAAATGCATTCGGTTTTATACTTATATTTCCACGAACTATCTCATCCTTGTATCCATTTGAATAAATACAGTTAAGTGTTATCAATTGCCATAAAAATGTACCTTCGAATTGGTCATACATGGTATAAGGAGGTATGGTTTTATAATAATTGAGGTTTTTTATATCAATCCCCATGTCGTACAATGTAATATTAGACTGGAATCTATTTACGAACATGCCGTAATCCATACAAGCTAATGAGATCTCGTCATCTATTGGTATGTCTTTCATGAAAACATAGAAATTCTTTTCAATTGGAGCTTTCAGACAAGCATTAGTAGTATCATTTTCTGCATCACACCTTCGATCCCTTAAAAAATTGAGCAAACTATACCCTAACCTATAAGCTTCTCTGTTTCGTTTCAGGTGTACAGCTTTTGGCGAATATCTGTCGGCTTGTATTATTGAGTCCACTTTTACTTTGTTTTTCTCGTATAACGGCATAATCTTGTCAATGAATTGTGATGGAGTGGATATCTTTTCCTCTCCTTTCAAGGAGCTATTTAGGGCCTTTGCATATTCTGATTTATTGTTCAAATACGTATAGTAGTCTTCTTTAACCTGCTGACATATATCATTTGTAGGACTTGTGTAGGTGATAGGAATATTATGGTCAAAATAATTTTGTGTATACAACAAGTCGTCCATATTCAGCTGAATGTCGAGATGTTGTCCCGGTTCTATATAAAAAGGAATAGAATAGTCGCTAATCCAAATAATGTTTTCTATAGGATAATAAAGAAGCAGTTTGGCTTCGAACCTACCATCTGGACTTATTTTCACTATGGTAGGGTAGTCTTGTTTCGTCAGTTCATTACTGCAATAGATGATACCATTAGTGAACCCAAGTTTGGAATCATAACCTTTTAGATATCCTGTGATATAGGCGGAATCTGTTTTGAAAAAATTATCTTTTGTAAAGTCTGCACCGTTGTCTTTGGATTGGTCAATCACTTCTGCGGTTACTTGTATTGTACATATTACCATGAATAGTAATATAAAGAATGATTTGCTTACGTGATAAGTTGTTTTCATACAGTATAATGAAATTTTATTATTAAGGTTAATGATCATTTATCGCTACAAATTTATAAATAAAAACAATAACTAACAAATTTATTTTCAATTATTTTACAAAATAAATGTGAGAGAGGTGTCAAAACAATTATGTCCTCATATTTTTCTTTTAAAAGAGGTCCCATCCTACATATTTTCCGTTATGCTCCCGATGTGTCTGAGCATTGAGTTGGGATTGAATTTAGCGGTAAATTCATCTCGTGAGCTATCAGTTTAGTGTTGCTGAGTATATCAAACAGAATTCAAAGCATATCTCCATTGTTTTTACCACTGTCATTCCTAATTTTCTATCAATCATACATGATTTTGAAGTCATCTTTCTGATTTATAAGTCTTTGTATTTTAAAAATCCTTCATACAACATTCATTCATTCATCCATCATACATACGTTAGAAATATGACAATAAGTTAACTTATAGCAGGAATAAAAAAATAATGGTCAACAATTATAAGGAATAAGTTTAACCGGGTCAACTTTGACTAGGAATAAGGCACAAAAGAGTCAACCAAAATCAGGAAACTACAACACAGCATGTAGGATGGATGGATGTATGATGGATGTATGATAAAACAGTATAAACTATCTATAAGTCAAACTGTTATCCTAAAATTATGTAGGGTCAAGGACTCTTTCTATCCTATGAATTGCCGCACATAAATAATGATTTGATGATATACGATAAGGTGACGATACTTAACCCCTGAAGAGTCCGGTATCGTCACCTTAATATTAAAATCACTGATGTGATTTATTCAAACACAAAGTCTTCCATCTCGCAAATAGACTTTTCTGTTGTAGGGGAGGAAAATACGAAGAACAGAGCGTGCTTGCCTTTTAACTTATTCACCTTAGAAAGCTGTGTACGCAGCGCGGTGACCTTGTTTGGCATATCCTTGCTGACAGAGATGCTACCAACTTTTATGCCACCTTTGCTTGGCCATGGACTGTCAATCATGATATTAATGATACCATCTAGACCTTCAGGTTTCAAATTTAAGAGCAGCGATACGTTCTTTTTGTTGAAAATCGGATTGAAATTGAAATATTTGTATCCGACGATTGAGCCGCTCTGATTGTTGACAACAGGATTCGTGTTGTTACGGATGTCGTAAGGATGGTCATATTTATCCTCTGTGCCATAGAAAGGTGCAGGATAAGAGCCGTAATAGATGGTTTTGGGCCAATTATGGGTTGCCAGCTGTGCTCCTGTGTAATAGCAGGCAATGCCAGCAGAATGTCTTTCATAAGGATTCAAACCATTGATTTCGAAACCTTCTGATGTGTATTCGCCTTCAGATATTTCCACTTTTCCATGATGTCCTTCGGTTACTTTTACTGTGATGGGAGCTACCATTGCCTGACGTGCATATTCGTCAAGACCATTCTCACGGTGATAGAACACATACCACCGACCATTGATCTCGCAAATACTTCCATGGGTATTGCAACTAGGTGTGGCTGTTGGTATTATTTTCCCGTTCTCGTCTGTGCCGCGGGCGCGTCCATCAATGATCGTTCCACCATAGGTGAATGGGCCTAGTGGATTGTCGCTATAAGCATAAGCCAGTGTGTAGTTGGTGTCGGGTAAACCGAATTCGCCATTTTCAGTCCAACGACTGTAGATGAAAACATATTTATCTTTGATCTTGCGAATGGAAGATGCTTCGAAAAAACGGAACTTACCTTCCTGATTCTTATTTGAAACCATGTCACGCACAATCTGAGTACCAGGTTTTACTGTTGCCATAGTGTTGGGATCGAGTTCTGCACCAAAGGATTGCTGAAAGCCCCAATAACCATAGACACGGCCGTCGTCGTCTACCAGTACTGCAGGATCGAATGCCAATACACCATCTGACATTCTTGGGTCGTCTTTGCTCCAATTGCAAACCGTGAAAGGTCCGTTGGGACGGTTGGCCTTAGCAATCATCCCATTACGTCTGCCTCCCTGATTATTTGGGTATAGATAATATGTTTTTTCCCCGTTCTTACTAATTACTTCTGCGACGTCGGGTGCAAAGAGTACATCGCCCAACCCATTAGGATTTAACAGGTTGCCGTTTGCGTCCTTTGTAGAAGTAAAGATAACACCATCATAGCGCCAATGATTTAAATCGTCAATAGGAGCAGACCAAACAACTTGGTCACGACCGCAATAATTGGTTTTGATCATATCATGTGAACCATAGATATAAACACGGAATTTACCTGGATTGTCAGGATCTTCAAACACGTGAGGTTCACCATCCGGGATATATTCCCATAGAGGGAGAAATGGATTAGCACCCGATACCGTCAATGTTGATGCTCCAGTCAAGCTGAAGAACATGAGCATTACTGCACGGAAAAAAAAGTTTTTTTTCATAAAGTATAAAATTTATTTATATAATTCTTCCCCAAATTAGACAGGATTAATCACTATCAGCCGTAGGACTCGTGTAAATTATAGGGAGATTATGGTTAAAACGATATTGTGTATATAACAGGTCGTCCATATTCACCTGAATATCGAGGTGCTGTCCCGGCTCTACATAGAATGGAATAGAATAGTTGCTAATCAAAATACATTTTTCTACAGGATAATAAAGAAGTAGTTTGGCTTCGAATTTACCATCGGGATTTATTTTTACTACCGTAGGGTAGTCCTGTTGGGTCAGTTCATTGCTGCAATAGATAATACCAGAAGTGAATCCAAGTCTGGCATCATAACCTTTTAGATATCCTGTGATATAGGCGGAATCTGTTTTGAAAAAATTATCTTTTGTGAAGTCTGCACCACTGTTTTTGGGTTGGTCTGTCACTGTCTTCGGTACTTGGTAAACAAAAGTATCTTTCTTATTTTTCTTGTCATCTATAGATATGTTCCAAATCTGCCAAGAGCCTTTGTCTTGATTCTCTTTCCAGTCAATCATCTTCATTCTCTTTGGTATCGCCGGATATACAATCGAAAAATCCATCTTTCCGGATTCGGGCATATATACCTCTTTATTGGCCTCAAACCCTTCAAAACGTATCGGATAGTAGCGTTTGCCTGTAGTTATATCTTCAATGAATGCAGAGTTTCGCAATTGTATGCAATAGTGAGGTGTAGATTGTGCATGAAAGTATAATTTTGTTTCTTTCGATGTCTTTTCTATTTTCGTAATAGAAAGCATACATGTGTTTCTTGCCCCCCAAGAAGAATTATCAATCACTTTTGCGGTTACTCGTATTGTACATATTACCATAAAGAGTAATATGAATAATGATTTGCTTATGTGATAATTTGTTCTCATACAGTATGATGAAATTTTATCATTAAAGTTAACTGCCATTTATCGCTACAAATTTATGAATAAATTAACTAACTAACAAATTTATTCCCAATAATTCTACAAAATAGACATCAGAAAAAGGTTTTGTAACATCATTATTATACTTTTATGTTTTCTTTGACCCTGTGAAGGCTAATCTCATCGTCAGCCATGTAAGGATTTTTTTGTTACTGTCGTTGACAAAAAGAAATCTGTTGCCTTCGGGAAGTGGATGAGTTTCCTTCTTGGTAAAAACTAAATTCAAGGAGCATGTTAGAATTTCTCCATTAGAATATCGCAGGTTGTAGCAGCAATCACGGTTCTAATTTTTAATCATTGTACAAGACCGATCTGTATATTTCTTTTAATCTGTTACGTAGATATAATACGGCATAATGTTTTCTGGATAATAGAGTCTTGATGGGTATCCCTGTTGACGATGCTATTTCTTTGTATGATTTACCGTTTATTTCTGTTTCTTCGAATATTTCCCGCTGTTCTTCCGGCAGTTCGCTCATAGCTTGCTCTATCTCCTCCCATATTACGTCACGTAGATATTGCTGATCAGGATTGGCGTCTTTCTCAATAAGTATATCCGTTATTTCTTTTAGAAAAACATCGTCGTCATCAGTAGGATCTGTTGCAGGTAATCTCTCTTCCCGTTTTTTACGTCGATAATCAGTAATGCGGTTTTTTGTAACTTTATACAACCATGCATATACTTGTTCAATTGTTGTTTTGTCTTCGGTTTGTAAAAATCGCAAATAAACATCCTGAAGAAGATCTTTTGCATCTTCTTCAGAAGATATTCTGGATTTAATAAATGTCAGTAATCTCTTTCTGAATGTTATAAAAATGTCGTTGAAATTATTTTTCCCAGTCGGGTTCATTTTCCATCAGATTTTGAAAGCGTCTACGTATAAACTCTTCCCGGTCTTTATGCGACATACCTCTCATACGTCCTCTACTGCGATAGTGGCAATGAGTGTGAAAATTATCATTTGCATGATGTAAATTTCCGCAGAGTAGTCTTAATAACACAGTTAATCCCAATGCCTGCCAGAAATTAATGCTTTTCCACCCTGTGATATTTGGGATGATGAGATTCCATAATATCATGATAAGAAATATCATCAGAGCATAAAGCAACAATATCAGCAGATGGTTGTACTTGAATCTTTTACTTCTCATTTATTATATTTTTTTATTTTTATTGCATTGTTCTTGCACGCATGTTCACATCTTCCACATCCGATACATTCCTCTTCATTTTTTGTATTTATAAAACGTGTCATCCCATTATATACTATTTTTAATACGCTTTCGGGACAAACACGAATACATTTTCCACATCCGGTGCAGTCGTAAGTGAAAAGATTGATTGTTGCTCTCATATTTTATTTCGTTTATCTATTTAGGTAGACGAATAAAGAATAATAATATTTTTCAATTTTCGCTTTTCTTATTTGAAGTGATTACCTTCTTTTTAAGGAAAAACATAAAAAACAACGATATCAAACTGATTACCGCCAGCATTCTGAAAGAAGAGAGATAACTCAGTAATTCTGAATTTTTTAGAACCTCTGTTCCAAGCAAACTGTTGCATATATTATCTGCCGTATTCGGACTTATACCTGAACTTTGGAGTAAGTGCGACACACCCTGCATGGTCTCACTTGCATTGTTTGAATATAAATTTATATTTGATGATAGCTGGGATTGATACACTGCCTGTGCATCCGATATCTGAGTACCTATTAGTGCCAATCCTACGGCTCCGCCTAATTGCTTTGCCATATTGCTTAATCCGGATCCTTGTCCTAGATCAGCTCCTGTCAGTCCTTTTATGGACATCATGATAACTGGTAACATGAAAAGACCAATGCCGAGACCTCTAAAAAGCAATGGAATGAATAATCCTGAATATGAAGAGCTTCCTGATTGGAAACTCATCCATGTCCCGAAAATAAAAGTACAGATGAATCCGCCTATTATCAATATCTTAGGGTCGATACCCTTGTCGATTGCTTTCTGTGAGAAAATCATTCCAACTGTAGATAAAATGGCTCCCGGCATAAGAGACATTCCGCTCATTGTCGCTGTCCATCCTAAATTGATCTGGGCCATTAATGGAAAAGTGTATACCGCTATATAGAGAATGGCACCGATTATGAAGTTGAATAGGATACCAATAGCCAGGTTCCTATTTTTCAGAAGTCTGATATTTACTGCCGGTATCTTCTGTGTCAGTTCTTTATAGACAAAAGAGATGAGGCCTACTGCCGCGATAAGGCTGAACAATAGAATAATATTGCTTTCGAACCAATTCTTTGAATTCCCTTCTTCGAGCACATATTGCAGACTTCCAATCCCGATAGCGAGAAATAGAATGCCCCACCAGTCAATATTCTTCTTCAACTGATAATTCTTCTCATTAGGTATTGTCAACCATGATGTGGTTGCAGCCAGTATACCCAGAGGTACGTTTATATAGAAAATCCAATACCATGAATAGTTGTCTGTGATGAATCCCCCCAAGGTAGGCCCCAATGCCGGGCCAGCGGCAATGCCGATACCATAAATTACACTTGCAATTCCTAATTTCTGAGGGGGATAAGATGCCACTAAAATAGTTTGAGACTGTGTCAGCAGCGCTCCTCCCCCTAGCCCTTGGATGAAACGCCACAGGATAAGCTCCCATAATTCGCTTGAATTGCCACACATGAATGAAGCAACTGTGAAAACAATAATAGAAACGGTGAAATAAATCTTTGTACCGAATAATTCGGAAAGCATTCCGCTTAGAGGGATAATGATGACATTAGAAATAGCAAATGCCGTGATAATCCATGCAACATCTGTTGTTGAGGCACCGATACTTCCGGCAATATGTCGCAGGGAAACGTTGACAACAGTTGAATCGATGATTGCAAGTAATGATGCGACAATGCACGTGCCTACGATAATAATCCTGATAATGCCGGTAGGATATTCGACATTTGAAGTAGTGACATTGTTTTGCATTTTATTTCGTATTTACAGAAACTACGGCATTCATTCCCGGCAATAACAGTTTATTGTCGTTTTTATTGACTATATTAATGTGGACGGGAATTCTCTGAGTTACTTTTATGAAATTGCCGGTTGCGTTCTCGGCAGGTAATAATGAAAACTTATTGTTAGTCGCAGCGCAGAAACTTTCTAATTTACCTTTCAGTTTCAGTCCGGGGTAAGCATCGATTTCTATCTCGACAGGTTGTCCGGATTTCATGTCATCCAATTGGGTTTCTTTGAAATTAGCGATGATCCATATTTCTGAGGTGTTAATCAGTGAAGCCAGTGCCGTGGCCGACGGGACAAACTGTCCGGCTTCAATGTTCTTTTTTGAGATAATTCCGTTGCAAGGAGCTGTTACGAAAGCGTGTTTATATTGGTCTTTCGCCAGTGCCAGTTGGGCGTAGGCTTGTTTGATATGTGCAAGGGCTTGTTTGAGCTGTGTACAATGTATATTCGTCTGAAGGTGTGTTGCCGCTTCTTGTGTCGTCATGGCATCAAATTGTTTGCTTGATGCTCTTTCTTGAGCCTTTGCTATCTGTAATGTGGCTTTCATATTATCATAAGTCTGCTGGGTGGCAGCCCCTGATTTGTACATCTTCTCAATTCTCTGAAAATCATTCTGGGCTTGCCATACTTTTACTTTAACTTCAGAAACATTTTCTTTTGCAGATCCTGCATTCATATCGGCTGTCGTTTCACCGTATTTGGAAGCCAATATTTGTTTCTTGCACGATTCAAGTTCCGTTTCGGCAGATGCCACCTGAGCTTCTGACTGCATGATCTGAGATTTCAATCCTACAGTATCGAAGATAACTAATGTATCTCCTTTCTTTACTTCCTGATTATCATGAAATAGGACTTTATTGACATATCCTGTTACTGCTGTGCGCAGCGGAATAATGTTCCCATCTATATAAGCATCGTCGGTAGTCTCCTGACACCAGTCGTCGTATGCTATTTTAGATCCCGAACACAAGATGACAACTCCCACAGCGATTGCTGCCATCAACATCTTTTTAGATTTCATCTTTATAGTTTTCATTTTTCTGTTTTTTTAATTGTTTCTATTCAGTAATGTTCTCATTTTGGCTCCGTCCATTAAATATTCAATGTGATGGATTGACTTGTTCACCATCGCTTGAGCTTCGTCATTCAGTTTGATTAGATAATCCGTTAGTGTAATCGATCCGTTTTTCAGCTGTATGGAAGCTACGTCTTTTATATTCGAACGTATTTTGATAATCTTATCATCACTGTTAGCCAATTCTCGGTTTTTCGATAGATTGATATTCAAATTATCTATTTGTCTATTCATGTCGATTTCGTAAGTAGACTGCTGATTCCTAGTCATTTCCTTATCAATATTGATTAACTTTCGCTGGTGCGTATTGTTGTATAAAGCGTCAATATTCCATGTTATTGATACTCCGACTATTCCAGAGTAATGGCTGGTATAATTCATCATGTTCAGCCCTGGGCGCCCGTAGTAACCGTTGGCAAAAAGTGATAGCTTCGGAACAAATTCAGTATTCAGTTCTTTCATCTTCCATTCTGCATTTTTGAGTTGTAAACTGTAGATATCGTAATCGGGTCGTGCCGAGAAATTTCTATCAATGGCATTCGTCGCCTCCGGAAGTTCAAGTATTGTGGTGGTGTCGATAGGTTGCTGGGCGTAAGACGATAGCGTGATATACTGTTGGCGAATCGACATGCGGAATTCCGTCTCCTGCTGACATAGTTGGATGATATTCGCTTCTATTTCTTGAATGTCAGTCTTTAAGGATATTCCGATCTGAATGGCGGTCGAAACATCTTTCTTCCTTAATTCCAAATCTGCTCGTTTAAATTGTACTGCTTTTATTTGTTCCTTGGAAAGTAGGATATTCTCAAATAAGTTGTCTATCGCATCTTCTACCTGTAGCATCTGAGATTTAACTTGATCGGTTCTTGTGTTATAGTCTAATTTGCTTATTCTTTTTTTATAGAACTTACCCCGCCGTCGTAAATCAGTTGAGAAACAGATAATCCGCCTTGATATTGCAGCTTCTTTCCTCCGTCTGTGTTGATGCCGAATTTGTTTTCAATATCTTTTGGTATATCAATTGACGAAATTTCTGATTGATAGGAACTCTTCACAGACGCTGATACATGTGTGAGCCACTCTGCATCAATGGCTTTGGCCGATTCGCTACTTTGTTCTTTTATTAATTCCAATCGGTTTGCATAAGGATATTTCTCGTATGCCGAGCGAACTAGTTCGTCCAAAGTAAAATGTCTGCATGTTTGGGAACATGCGAACATAGGGAGAATGATTACTGCTATTAATAAAACCCCCTTACCGAAAATAATTTTTTCTTTTAATAACTTCATAATTTTTTTTCTATAATAACACTTCTAAAACTATCTTTTTACGTACTTTTTCTTGTTTCAATCACCATCTGCCAAACACCACAAGCCTCTTTGACTTGGTTGGTTTGACTGTGCAAAGGTATCCATCAAGTAGCTGTTACACAATATCCTATCGGTGAATATCTATGATAATATCGGTGAAACGTATTTTCTTTCATCCCATTGGTGTTACTTCCTGTTGCCATATCTATTATTTTTTCCATGAAATGTGCTCATTAATTTATTTAATCATTTATGTCGTACATTGTTGTTCAACAATTTTGTTGATTTTTGAGTAAAAAAATAAGTTATATCTATTTGAATATAACTTGTTTTATTCTTTTTGGCAAGTTCCTTTTCAAGACGTTGCGATAACTTTCCCACTTTTCCTCATCCCATCTGAATATCATCATATATAGAGGTCCGGCAATAAAAGGGAACATGCAAAGGCTGGAAACAATAACAACAAATTCTTCAGTGTTCTTAGTCGTGATCTCTCCGTTTTCGTACGCCTCTTTTAGTTGCTTTCTAAATATGGTACTATGTTTGTTATTGATAATTTTCTTAAAGAAATTAGGATCTTTTGAGGCTTCATGAAAAGCAAAAATGAGCATATTGGGGTTGTTATAAGCTAGATCCACCTCAGTGTCTATATATTTTTCCACCTTTTCCTCAAAAGAGAGATCCGAATTCAGATTTTCTTTAAAAGCATTGATAAATTGTGAGATGACGGATTTCATGGTTTCATGAGACAACATTTCTTTATCCCTGAAATAATAATGTAGCATCGATCTGTTGATAGAAGCCAGATCGGCGATGTCCTGCATGCGCGCTCCCTGAAGCCCATCTCTTAAAAAGATTTCTTTGGCAGCTGCCAGAATTCTTTCTTCTGTATTGTTGTCTTTGCTTTTGGTCATAATTGTTCAACAAAAATGTTGGTGCAAAGGTATGCAAAAAATCTCATTGCGTTTCTGTTTTCTTGCAATTTTAACAAAAATACATATTGATTTGATTTTCATAAGATTTCTTTCATGCCTACTTCCGGATAAAAAGACAGACAAAAGATGTGACAATAAATGATCTATAAATTTTCAAGTATAAGGTTGTTACAAATGTCATTATAATAGTGCATCTTTTTTATTAAAATGATTACTTCATAAAAAACTTTCCCCTATTTGTCTAAATCAAAAAAATATGTGTACTTTTGCGGTATGAAAGGTTTGATACAATATACAATAAACGTCAAAGGAGATCTTTTGGACTTGTCACAACCTCATGTGATGGGAATACTTAACGTAACCCCTGATTCATTTTTCTCTGGTAGTCGTAAACAGACAGAGAAAGAAATATCAGAACGTGCCGATCAGATATTGTCTGAGGGCGCTTCAATCATTGATGTTGGTGCTTATTCCACCAGACCCGGGGGCACATTTGTCAGCGAAGAAGAGGAGATATCGCGTATGCGTCATGGACTTGAGATCGTGAGACGGTCACATCCCAATGCTATTGTGTCAGTAGATACGTTCCGTAGTTCTGTGGCGTCGATGAGTGTGAATGAGTTTGGGGCTGATATTATTAATGATGTGTCTGAAGGCGAAGCCGATAGCAGCCTCTTCGGAACTGTCGCTCAACTCAATGTGCCCTACATTCTGATGTCTACCAAACCGACCTTACACGATATGATGATCTCCTTCTCGCAAAAAGTTCAGCAACTGCGTGATCTCGGCGTGAAAGATATCATACTTGACCCGGGTTTCGGCTTCGGCAAAACGATAGAACAGAATTTTAGCATTTTGGCTGATATGGAGAAGCTGCGTGAACTGGAACTTCCTATACTAGTCGGTGTATCGCGTAAGTCGATGATATTTAAAACTTTGGAGTGTACCCCGAATGAATCTCTCAACGGCACGTCTGTTATCAATACCATTTCACTGATGAAGGGAGCGTCGATATTACGCGTGCACGATGTGAAGGAGGCGATGGAGGTTATCAAAATAGTAAAAAAGATGGAGAACTCATGCTCTTAGATTTTGGCATAAAAGATTTCATTGACATATTCCTAGTGGCACTGCTGCTATTCTATGTCTACCGGGTGATGAAAGAGTCGCGTTCATTGAACGTGTTTATCGGCATCCTGATATTCATCATCACATGGCTTTTTGTATCTCAGGTACTTGAGATGCGTCTCTTAGGCTCCATTATGGATAAGTTGGTCAGTGTAGGAGTAATCGCACTAATCGTTCTTTTCCAGAGTGAGATTCGTCATTTTCTCTATCTGATGGGAGCGCATCAGAGGATGCGTGTATTGAGAATCTTTTTCAATCCCAGTAACAATGAAAGTGTCGACAAAACCACGATTATGCCGCTTGTGCTAGCCTGTATGGCGATGAGTAAACAACGAATGGGCGCACTAATAGTCATACAACGCTCTGTGCCGCTCGATGATATAGCAAGTACCGGTGACAGACTTGATGCCAATATCAATCAGCGCCTGATAGAAAATATCTTTTTCAAAAATTCACCTCTCCATGACGGAGCTATGCTCGTAAGTAATAAACGAATCTTAGCTGCAGGGTGCATTCTCCCTGTGGCACATAATTTGGGGATTCCCAAGGAACTTGGTCTGCGTCACCGTGCCGCAATGGGAATATCTCAAGAGAGTGATGCCGTCGCAATCGTCGTCTCTGAAGAGACCGGAGGCATAAGTACAGCCATTAAAGGTCAGTTCCGTCTGCGTTTGTCGGCGGAGGAACTCGAAAGTATTCTTACGCAGGAGATGAGTTCTTAGTTAAGCATAAGGAACATCTCTGCTTTCTCATCTTTAAATATCATTTCCCCGAGTTCACCGATGGTCATCTTCGGACAGCATCCGCATGGACGGTCTGTTCGTGTCACCCCTCCGTGGTCAATGGTGTAATAGGCATTGTTTGCGGGTATATCCTTATCGGCGCGTACATGTATCTTCATGTAGACGTCAGGATGCATGGTTGCATACATTTCCAAAGCCTTCTTTGCGTTGATGATTCTCAGCATTCCGGTTGTTGGTTTTGTGGCAGGATGGTATTGCTCGCCGGCAATCTCTATATCCTTTTTGATCACCTCCAGATTTTCGTCGTTATGCAGAAGTACGCATTCTTTTGCCCTTTGCATCTTGTCGAACTCCTCGAAGTTCATATCCATTACATTTGCCGGAGGAGGGGTACATACGATATGCTCCACATATCCCATCTTCGAATACCAGTGGCGTAACCATTCTTCGGCAGGTATCAGCGTAGCGATAACGGTGCCCGTGGCATGCATCTGTATATGGGCCTGTCTCATGATGGCATTGCCGATGCCTTCGTTGCGCATGTCAGGGTCGGAGCATACTCCGCTTACGTATGATGTGGAAATTTCAGTGCCGTGTATCAGCATTTTATAGGGCAATTTCTGGAGAGCCCCTGCCACCTTGCCATTAATCTGGCATGTTACGTTATATTCAGGCTTAAATACTCGGCTGAAATACAAGTCGATAAACCTGTCGTCATCACCAAAAACGCTCTTCCACAGCTGCTTGGTTTCTGCCAGCACCTTCGAAGGTTCTTCGAATCCGCCAAGAGGATGTTTGTCCATGATCGAGAATTTCTCTAGTATAAATTCAGGTTTGTATGATAACTTCGCCCGTCTCAAACCTTCGTCGCCGAGGTCTTCCTCACGGTTTATATAGATATATTGTTCGGGAATATGTTTGACGAATTCCTGATTGATGATTGAGAAAGAACCCTCGTATGCCGTGTCAGCTTTCTCAACACAGATATCGAATGCGCAATTGTTGATAGGGTTACCGAAAGTGAATGCTACCATTTTCCCGTCAACGAAGATGGTGCCGCCAGTCATGCCTATCTCATCCCAACGGTTGAAGATACGTGTCATCGACCGCAACTCTTTAGACAGCTCTATACTTTTTTCGTCATCTTCCTTCTCATCTTCTTCATGCTCTCTCCAAGTTTCTTCGAGTCTGATGCACTCAGATATCAGATCCGCAGTAAGAGGTTTATATTCATAGTTGGGATAGAGTGATTTGAATTTATTAATGTGGTTGCGCTTGCTCTGCAAGTGCTTGCCTGATAATGTGATCAGTTTTTCGCGTAGATAAATGTAGTCATAGTGGTCGCGGTTGGGCTTTATCTCAAACATATCAGGCAGCACGCTTTCAAATACCTGCCGCATGTGGTCGCAGACGCCAAGCATAAGAAACGGATGCCCCATGGCGATAGAGTCGTCGCGCAGTTTCTTAATGACCTCTACTGAGCATTCGTCGCAAGGTTTTACTCCGATGCTTCCGTCAGCTTTTTCTTTGGGCTTGGCAATGGGCGACATGTAAGCCAGATGGCCGTCGGCGTAGAATTTGAACACCAGGTATTCGTCAACAATGGCATATTGTGAATTGTATAGAAATCTCCATCCAATAATGTTTCCAATAGAAAAATCACAATTCATACGGTCACCGTTAAATGTGAAACTGCGTATGATTTCGTAGTCCGCTACAGTAGTATTTTTAAATCTTATCATAAGAAAAAGAATAATATTGTTGTAAGAGTACAAAAGTAGAATATTTTTTGTAAAATAGTATATGATATTGCAATTATTTTATTAATTTTGCAACGTCTACGTTACAAAATCATATATTTTACATAAAACATATATAATTTAAATCGAAATGGATTTAGTTGAGAAGATTATTAAACGCGCTAAGAGTGACATACAGCGCATCGTGCTCCCCGAAGCCACCGAGGAACGTACACTGAAAGCAGCCGACAGAGTGCTTGCCGATGGTGTGGCTGATTTAATTATTATTGGCGACCCAAAGGAGGTGCACGAAATGGCAGAGAAGTTTGGACTAAAAAATATTGATAAGGCCACACTGATTGACCCATTGAATAATACTAAGTCTGAAGAGTATGCAGTTCAACTTGCAGAACTGCGCAAGAAAAAGGGAATGACAATCGATCAGGCTCGCGAATTAGTGAAGAATCCGCTCTACTTAGGTTGTATGATCATCAAAACAGGAGGTGCTGACGGTCAGTTGTCGGGTGCATTAAGTACAACAAGCGATACGCTTCGCCCTGCGCTTCAGATCATAAAATGTTCTCCTGGTATAACATGTGTCAGCGGTGCCATGCTTCTTATCACCAAAAAGCCTGAATACGGTGAGAACGGCGTGATTGTTTGTGCTGATGTTGCGGTAACCCCGGTGCCTGATGCCGACCAGCTTTCACAGATTGCCGTCTGCACAGCTGAAACAGCAAAGGCTGTTGCCGGATTCGCAGATCCACGTGTTGCCATGCTTAGTTTCTCTACCAAGGGCTCTGCCTCTCACGAGGTGGTCGACAAGGTTGTTGAGGCTACGGCTCTTGCAAGGAAACGTGCTCCCGAACTGAAAATCGACGGTGAATTGCAGGCTGATGCAGCTATTGTTCCGTCAGTAGCAGCTTCTAAAGCTCCTGACAGTAAGATAGCAGGAAACGCAAATGTACTTGTCTTCCCATGTCTGGAAGTAGGAAATATAGCATATAAACTTGTTCAACGTCTGGGTGATGCCATCGCGTTAGGACCTATCCTTCAGGGCATCGCACGTCCGGTAAATGACCTTAGTCGAGGATGTTCTGTAGACGATATATATAATATGGTTGCTGTCACAGCATGCCAGGCACAGGATACAAAGGCATCCGAAAAATGAATTATTAAGATATAAGCTTATGAATATTTTAGTGTTAAACTGTGGAAGCTCGTCAATCAAGTACAAGCTCTATAACATGACCGACAGTTCGGTTATGGCAGCTGGAGGCATCGAGCGTATCGGCCTAGACGGTTCGTTCATCGTAGTTAAATTGCCTAATGGCGAGAAAAAGAAAATCATGCACGATGTTCCTGAGCATACTGAAGGTGTCAAATTCATCTTCTCTGTACTTATAGACAAAGAAATAGGTGCTATCAAAGATCTGAAGGAGATTGATGCTGTCGGTCACCGTATGGTGCACGGAGGTGAGAAGTTTAATAAGAGCGTATTTCTTAATGACGAGGTGTTGAAGGACTTTGCTGCCTGCAACGACCTCGCTCCGCTTCATAACCCGGCTAACCTTAAGGGTGTGGCTGCCGTCAAAGATATTCTTCCCGGTCTGCCCCAGGTAGGCGTCTTTGATACTGCCTTCCATCAGACGATGCCTGAATATGCATACATGTATGCCGTTCCTTTTGATTATTATAAGGATTACGGTGTGCGTCGTTACGGATTCCATGGAACGAGCCACCGTTATGTTTCACAGCGCGTATGCGATTTCCTGGGTGTTAAACCTGAAGGACAGAAGATCATTACTTGCCATATAGGTAATGGCGGTAGCTTGTCGGCCGTGAAAGACGGCAAGTGCGTGGATACATCTATGGGTCTTACCCCTCTTGAAGGTGTTATGATGGGCACCCGCAGCGGTGATATCGATGCTTGTGCAGTAACTTATCTGATGGAGAAACTCAATTGCTCTCCTGCTGAGATGTCGGACATCCTCAACAAGAAGAGTGGCGTGCTTGGTATTACCGGTATCTCTTCGGATATGCGTGAGGTCGTGGCTGCAATGAATGAAGGCAACAAACGTGCAATCCTGGCTCTCAACATGTACAACTACCGTGTGAAGAAGTATGTGGGTGCTTATGCTGCTGCCATGGGAGGTTGCGATATTCTTGTGTTCACGGCCGGCGTCGGTGAGAATCAGTATGAACTTCGCGAGAATGTGTGCAAGGACATGGAGTATATGGGAATCAAGCTCGACGTCGAGAAGAACCGGACTGTTCGTGGTGTTGAAGCTATCATCTCAACTCTTGACTCTAAGGTTACTGTTTGTGTTATCCCGACAGATGAGGAGCTGATGATTGCTACCGATACAATGAATCTGCTGAAATAATACGCATTATTATATTTTAAAACCGCTCTCAGATCAAAGTCTGGCAGCGGTTTTTTATTCTTACAGCAAAAAACTTTTTTTCTTATGTAATATCACCACTTTGATTATAATGTTTTGATATTTAGTTGATTAAGTTCTATTTTAGGAGTGATATTACCCTTTTAAAACAACACTCTAATGTAACCGCCTACGTTGACCGCCTTGTCCTAAGCAAAAGTCTTGAAGCCTTAATTGTTTCAAGCCTTTTTCCACATATCAGGAAGTAGTTCCCTATATTTTTCTATAGGAGCATTTTCTTCAAGATTT